>ERZ808242.34-NODE-34-length-98128-cov-21.601338_pt1 | contig 98128 bp, 86 predicted proteins | sample MGYA00521244_ERZ808242 | MGnify/ENA primary metagenome ERZ808242 (study PRJEB31516, sample SAMN03275573) | gut metagenome | biome: mammalia-associated habitat; material: feces | host: Papio cynocephalus | place: Kenya | collected 2012-07-27 ... | reverse complement strand
TATATATATAATATATATACAAGTATATTATATATTATTTCAATAATAAATATAATGATAATGATAGATTCCCTGTAGGAGGAGATATTGAGCAAGCTATAGCCATCCATCATTCTCCTACGGGGAGTGTACATATTAGAAAGAATGATATTGATTATATAGATAGCAATAAATCTATGATTTATATATTATATATAAGAAAGGAAAAGTTGTAACTTATTGATAATCAAATAGATAAAATAAAAAATAATTACCGAATTGGGTACTAAAAATCAATAATATTGATATATTTATACCAATTAATATACTAAAAAGTCATTTTGTTATGAGTACGCATTATAATTTTGTTAAAAGTTTAAATGAAACTATCGAACTTGTTGGTTCTGGTAATAATCCGAATATTAAATTAAATATTCCCAATCCATTTCCTGTTACTTTAGAAGATACAGAAACCGTAAGAGGAATTTTATATGATGGAACTAAAATTATTCAACCTTTTAGACTTAAACATTCTTTTAATCTTATAGGAGATAGTCTTTGGGATATTATGAATAAAGTTGATAATCTTCATTTTTATAGAATTTGTGGTTATATAGCTGCTAAAATTGAATTTGATAGTAATTGGATAAAACTTAGTATTGAAAGAATAAAAGGTTGTTTAGGAAAAGAAATTAGTAATAGAGATTATTATAATACTATTAAAGTTTTAATAGCAAATGATGTTATTCGTAAAACTAATATACAAAGACTTTATTGTGTAAATCCATTATATATTTATAAAGGAAATCTTCTTACATATAATAAAAGAATAGAATATGAACTTAAAAATACTATTGTTACAAAAAACAATATAGTTGTTATAGATAAATATAAAGTATTTAAAGATAAAAATGATATTGAAGGAACTCTTTATGTAGATAAAAGTATGTATGCTAAAGAAGTTGAAGAAATAGATAATATTGTAGAACAAGATAATAATTATGAAGAAAATAAATGTGATGTTCTTAAATTAAATAACGAAATGGTTGAAGAAGTAAAAGGAAGAAAAGATAGAAAAAGAAGTAAAGTAACTATTATTGATAAAAATGGATATGTGATAAAGATATAAGAAATGAATGGGATGATATAATAAAAAAAATAAAGATGATAAATAAGTAGAAATTGTAAATGAATATGAAGATAAAGTAAATAATGATGTAAATGATAGAAAGGATATAGGTGTTTTTGGTGTATATTAGTGAGATGGGGGAGCTACGGAGCGATGCCCCCCGGCATTGCGGAACTGATTGACATACCCCCGCTATTGAAACTGCTGATAATATTAACTCACCCATAATTAATACAATTCTTGCCAATGTAGAATACATTGGTAGCAGAGAATATAGTAGTGTTTCTCTACTTGTTATTAATAGTACTACTCTGTGTTAAGGACACAGTATCTATCATTATGGCAACAACAACAGTTATTTCTAAAGTTACTAATGCTTACAAGTCTGTAATGGTTAATGGTAAATCTGAGCTTATTGTCGATAACGATAAGTCTTTGCTTCATCTTAATGCTGCTGTTACTGGTATTGTCAAAGATGATGCTGGTAATTATAATGTTAGCACTAAATCTGAACTATCAATATATAATGTTGTACTACAAAAATTGGTACATACTGGATTAGAACAATTTCCAACAAGAGCTATTCTAGAAGATAGATTAAATAATGTAGACAATAACATTGAGCAATGTAGACAATGGCTTCGTGGAGCTGTTGTCGATATTGAAGCAACAGAAGGGAAAAAAACTAACAAAGAAACAGGAGAAGTTACTAAAACTATTAATTATAGTTTTAGTAATGTTCGTCTTGCTATTCCTGAAGATGAAATTTTCTTAATATTTATGGACTATGTAGCAGAAAAGAACTACAGCGACTTTATGATTAAGATGACGGCGAAGAAGTTCGGTATAGAACTTTAAGTCATGGAAAAGGGACAGTCTAAAAATGGGCTGTTCCTACTTCCAAAACAAATAACTCACCCATAATCAATATAAATTTCGCATGAATGATAATCATTATGATTAAAGCCGGCACGGTCATAATGATAATATTAATCCGGCAAATATTATTTGGCAATGAAACAAACATGTTGTTTTTACAAGAACGCTGTTGCTTTCAATATAGATGGCATCAGCAGAAAATACATTATCAAAAGATATGATAATGTATGGATGAAATGTAATGGAGAAGATATTATAATTGGCATTTATACAAATGTTGATTATAATAAGGCTATTCGTATCCTTAAAGCAAACCTTCCGATAAGAAGGATTAAGAATACTCTAATAGCAAGCAGAATGAAAATTAGCATAACTATGGACATCATTAACAATATTGTTAATGGTCTTCATAAGTTTAAGTTAGAAGATTAATAATATTAGGAGATAAAGTTGTAACATGACAAACACGTCAAGCGTCGACTTCGTCTCCAATAGGATTAATAATAGAATAAGGATAATGATAAGGAATAATATATGAATGTTTAGCTGTAATGTGAAAAGGATGCGGAGCATTAGTTCCATCATCACTTTTATCTCCATATACCATTCCTACAACATTCATTTTAATTTTATTCCTTATCCATTATCCTACTATAATCAATAATAAAACATAAAGACTTGGATAGTACCTGATTTGTTATCAGCATCATCTCTTTCTTCATCATCACAATAACTAATAATTACAATTATGATAGTTCTATATTTATATGGAGAACATGTATTAAAATTAGTAGAATCATGATTATAAATATCATTCTCATAATCCTGTCCATAATTATGGGTTTAACAGAATTTGCTGCATTAATTGCAGCAGCTTTAGACGAAAAAGGTAAATTATGTGCTAAATTATTATTATCATCATTTGGATTGTTGATATTAATTCAATTAATAGCACATATATGATTATTTATAGTATTATTAGATTTATTTCTAATAATACTATTTTTGTTTAGAACTCACTCATAATCAATATAAATATTGGATAGATGATAAGTAGGTGTTATCTATCCAATTATAAATATTATAAACATAAAACATCATCATTCCTACTAATGATGATAGTAATAGGAGACTTAGACATGAACGCACAAGAAGTTCAAGCAAGAATTGCAGAAATAGTAGCAACAGGTTTATCAGTAGAAGAAGCTACTAAATTAGTAAATGCTGAATTAGAAGCAGAAAAGGAAAAGGCTAAGAATGAAGCAGATAATGCTGAATTAGAAGCAGCAGAAAAGAATGAGGATGAAGCAGATAATGCTAATCCTGAAGAACCAAGCACTTATGAAACTATTGTTCAAAGTCTTATTAAAGCTGACGGTAATGAATATTATCGTAATCTTAAAGTAAAGACTGCAAAAGTTACTGAAATGGAGAATTATTTTATGGTCAATTTGACTATAAATAGACCTATTCGTGCTATGGTTGCTGATTCTAACGGAGTGTTTAAAGAAGGAACTAGAAACATTATCTTTAGTTCTAATTTCGCATTAGGCGGTGTTATTAAAAACACTGAATCTATTGCATGGATTGGTAATTCTCTTGTAGAAAATGCCAAGGTGTTTGAAGCTATTATGGCTGGTGCTACTATTGATGTAGTTAGTCAGCCTGTAAAAGCTGGTCAATTATATCATAATCCTTTTAGTACTCGTAATAATGAGACTAAAATGAGTAATGACACATTTATTAATCATATTATCGCTATTAGAGTTAATGGTGAAACTAATGAAGATATTCGTGATGCGAAACGAAGTATGATTAAAGATATGTTTAAATCTCACATGGGATAATGATATAGCAATATAAGTAGTGTGGATAGTAATATCCACATTACTTATGAAACTGTTTAATATAAATTTAATAGTATTGATAAGCATAATATAATAATAAATCATTATGTTATTATATTTATTATTCATGCAATTAACATTTGAGAACATGACCTAATAGCAATAATTACAGCAATACCGAATAAAAATATTCATTAGTATTTGCATTTTCGTAATTATATGTTATATTTGTCATAGTATTAATGTTTAAATATATGTTGTAGTTATGAAAATAAATAATGCTAAAGGTAAGATTGAATCTAGTATTCGTAGAAAATTTAAAATTCCTTTTAATATTCCTAATCATGTTGTTGAGCTTAGTATGATTATTCATTTTAATCATGGTGTTCGTCGTCATACAGCTCTAAATATTATGAATTATTTTATTCAACAAGGTATTGTAAATCCTGAAATTGATAAAGACAGATATATTGATTTTACTGATTGGAATAAATTCAGTCTTGTTGTTAATGGTCTTAAACGTGAATATACTTATCGAGAACAATTTTTTATTAATGCTCTTGTAGGTGCATTCAAGAGTTTCGCTGAAGATAGTCAAAAAACTATTGAAACATTTATTTTAGAAGAAAATAAAATTGTTGATGGTGTTACCAACAATGATAATGATAATGAAATAAATGGTAATACTGTAGAAGAATCTAAAGAAGAAAAAGAAATTAATGACAATGTAATGTAAATTCTTAATCTTCTATATATATTAATTGTAGTAATGTAGTTGGTGTTAGATTCCCCATAAAAGGAGGAACTAAGCCAGCTACTATTTATCATAATCATAATCATTATGTCAGAATTTAGTGATGATTATATGGATATTGAAACTATTGATATTCATAGTGAATTATTAGATGAAGATTTTGATAATGTTGGTTGGGAACCAGAAACAGTTGATGATTCTTTTGATGATGAAGATATATTTGGTTATAACAATTAAAATAATAAATAAAATGGAAATAAACAAATTAATTGAAACATTAGAATCAATTATTGAAAAGAACAAACCTAGTAATAAAACTATTCTTACTAATATGTTTAAGATATTAGTTGAAGACAGTAAAGAAGATTGTAAAGATTTTAAATCTCATCTTCAAGAAGATGTTAAATGTATCTGTACTATTTCTGAATATGCTAATTTCATTGTTAATTTTGAATCTGATGAATTAAGAGAAATTATTAAAGAAACAGGTATTACTGAAGAAACTCTTAAGAAGTTCTTTAATGCTCTTCATGAACGTAGAGACGAATTAGTTCATGAAGTTGATACTAGTTTAGGTAAATTGAGTTATAAAATATATAATTCTTTTGAACATTATGAAACTAAACCTAATCTTGAAAGTATGACTAAAGAAGAACTTATTAAATATATTAAAGAAAACAATAAGTAGTTTTTTTATCATTCATGATGTTAGTACTGCCAGTTGTGAAACTCGCAGTACTATTACTAATAATAGATAATGATAATAATCATCAACATTTTAATCCAAACGTAATATTATTTTATAACCGCTATTGCTTATGAAAGTAGTAGCGGTTTTGTTGTTTATAATAGTATTATTCATAATGCTATTGATGTTCTTCATATCTTATTATGTATGTGCGTGCGTGTACATGGTTCGATATACGTCTATGTGTCAAATTTGGCACATTCTAGCTTGCTAGAGGCATTATCTTTTTTGAAATGATAAGTTCATCCACTCGATTAAAAATAATGTCTTAAACAAGCTAATTTGAAAATCTCATAACAGCTGTTGTGAGTAATACTTTTGAATTAATTAATTGTTCAACTAATATAAATATAGAAGATTTAAAAATGGAAACTAAAAATTATTGTGATACTTGTCTTAAAACTGATAAGTATTGTGTAGATTATTGGGCTGCTAAACAGCAAATAACTATTGCTACTAATCGTTTTAAGATTGTTTTATCAAGAGATACTCTTGATAAAATATATGATTTTGATTTTCTTAATGAATTATCAAATCAAGGTATGAATGTCGAAAGTATTAATAATTATATTGATAGTCATATTAAAGATATTATTAAAGCTGGACGAGAATATAAAATCGTAAGAATTTTTGCATTAAAAAAGAACGAATTTAATGTTGATGAACCTGTTATTATTACTGATAATATAAGTAATCATATTGTTTGTCCTCTTCAAACAGTAACAAATTATATTGCTGCTAATTTTGATACAGGTAAAACTATTGATAATCTTAACGAACGTGAGATTATTGAAATTATGAATGCTATTGAAGAATTATATAATATTGAAAGATGATACAGTACAGTAAACAACAAGACGTTGTTCGTCGCAATGATATTATTCTTGCTGATAATGGTAGATTAGCAATTATCGATAATGTAATTGAAGAAGATAAAGGTATTGCAATTACATTTATTGATAATGGTTTTCAATGTTATATTAAGATTAAACAAAGTCAATTTGTTAATCATAATACAGAGAAAGCTGCTAAAATGTATCGTGATTTAGTTAAGAATAAGAAACATTAAACTAGTTTTGTTCAAGGTCATGTTAATGACCGTAGAACACATTTATACATTGCTGATTGTAGTAATGTATAAGTGCTCGGACTTCGTCCTGCGCATATTCCCCGTAGAAGGAGATGATTAAGCCAATCCTGATACTATAGCTTATGTTATGGATATAGCTAGATATGCTGGCTCCAATCATTCTCCTACGGGGGGTCGGCGAGGCGAAGCCGAGCCTATTAGTATTAATCATTAAACAATTAATAAAATGAATATTAAAAGTAATATTAAAATAAGTATTGATATAAATACTGATGGTGGCAAAACTATTTGTACTATTGAAAATGAATAAATATTTGTTTTAGGTAGAAAGAAATTCTATCTATTAAAGCTGTTTATTATGTAGTAAGTTATAATCCTGATTGTGAAGATTATCAACAATTTACTATTAGAGTTAAGAGCAATAATTATTATTATGATTGTACAATTAATCCTGTAAATCGTAATAAACAACTTTTAGTTACTGATAGTTATAATAATACTATATTAACTATTGATGGTAATCTAATTAAAAATGCTATTGAAGAATTATATAATATTGAAAGATAAAATTGCTGAAGGAGTTTTGATGATGGTGTTTAAACAATATAATTGTTAATATATGTATATAGCTTGCTGGAGACTATTATATACTTACTTTCGAGCACTTTTTTCGAGATAATTATTTGATAATCAACATTTTAGATTCAAAAATTGCTATCATCACACGATAGCAGCTGAAAAAATCATATTTGAGAATCAGGCGTTTATAAAATAAAATTCGTATATTTGCTATCGCCATACGATAGTTAAAAAGCAAAATTAATATCGTAATTCGATAGTTCATATATCGAAAAATTATATCTTTGCTATCAAATAACGATATAATTATGGGTAGTATATTTATAAATAGACCTATTAAAATAGATTATCGTAGAGGTATTACAAATGATATAAATGATAGACGTAAAAGAGTTAAGAGTATGATTTATGCACATAAATTAAGAGGACTTAGTTCTAACGCTAATGATTTATTTCGTTATATTCAAGAAGTAATATCTAAGCGAAAAGAAGATGATGAAGGAAGATATATTATTTATTTAGGCAATGAATCAATGATTAATTTTGCTAATTGGCTAGATAAAGATAATCCTCTTTCTCTTTCTAGTCTTAATAAAGTTAAGGCTGAACTTATTAAACGAAATGCTATTATACCTTTAAAAAATAATGAAGGTAAACATCTTCGTGGTAATTATGTTTATAATTTTAAAGAATTTGGCTATATAGGTAGTTGGCAAATGTATTGTAATGACCTAAACACTTATGCTGATATTCTTGGTTTAAATAATAAACAAATAAAAGAAGAAATCGACAGTTTTTCTGTTGATGATATAAATAACTAAATGTTTAATTAAAAATTCGCGTAAAATGAGAAATCGTGATGAAGCGAGTACTGTTCATGCGCTTAAAAAGAACAGAGATGTGAATGTTAATGAGGGTAATAAATCTATTTTTGTAAAGAAAGATTCTCCTCTAGTTGGTAATGGCACTTATGGCAAGATTGATTTTCTTGTTCATTATTGTGGCTATGTAATGTATTTTGCTAATGAGAAATCAGTTAAGCGTCCAACAAATGCTAATACTGATGAAGTTGTTAGTAAAAAGAAAGCTAAGAAAGAAACTAAACAAGCTAATCAAATTAAGATTGCTAAGGACGTAAAGCAGGTGTTTAAGAAGAAGTTTAACAAAGTTAAGTAAGTTATGTTATGTCTATTAAACCACCTGTATTTAATCCTTGGCTTAAGATTAAAAACAGAAAACCTAGACTAGTACCAGAAGTTATTAAAGATAATGCTGAAGGTATTATAAGGTGCAGACAAGATGGAATTTATTTTGTATTTTGTGAAGATAAAATATATAATATAAATCCTGATTGTTATAAATGTAAAGGTAAGAAAGAGGTTTATCTTAAAAAACTTGATGAATATGGTCATCATATTAAAATTATACGAGATATTGACCATAGAATTGAGATGGATAATCGTTTTTATCTTCCATTTGCACCCGGATTAGTTTGCAAAGGTAAAGTTATACAAATAAGAAATGAAATTGTTTTTCATATTATTAAAGTGTATAACTTAAGTTGTGTTGAAGAAGTTCGAGATGCTACTAAAGAATGGCTCGAATATCTTATTAATCTAAGAGAACTTAAAGAAAATTCAAATGGCTGATATTGTTAGTAGAAATAGTATTTCTAATGACAATGAAGAAATAGTTTTCACTAAGTCTCAACAAAAGGCTGTCGATGGAATTATTGATTTCATTGCACAGCCTTTTTCATCTAATGATTTTGTTCGTAGTATAAGTGGAGCTGGTGGTACTGGTAAAACTTTTATTACGAACTATATCATTAGACATTGTAAATTTAGTAATTCTATTATTCGTTGTGCAGCACCTACACATAAAGCTTGTAGAGTGCTTAGTAATGCTTTAAAAGGTAAAAAGGTTGATACTATTCAAAGTTTATTAGGATTAAGACTTAATCTTAGTCTTGAAAACTTTGACCCTGTAAGACCTCAATTTGACCCTATTGGTAAAAACAAACTTCAAAGTAATACAGATTATACTAGACTTCTTATTGTTGATGAAGCGAGTATGATACCAAGTAAGTTATATAATTATCTTTTAAAAGTTTGTAGAGGTAAACAATGTAAAGTTATTACTATTGGTGATGCAAGTCAATTAAGTCCAGTTAATGAACGTAGAAGTATTGCATTTGCTAATAGTAATGATATTTATTTTCTGAAAGAGATTGTTAGACAAGAAGCTAATAATCCTATAACTGATTTACTTAAAATTATTAGAGACGATATAAAGAATAAGACTTATCGTTTTATTGATTATCTTAATCTTCATCCTAATAATTTTAATGAGATTGGTGAAGGATATACTGTTGTACCAAAAAATCAATTTGTTAATATAATTTCTAGAGAATTTAATAATCCAGAATATGTTAATAATATTGATTTATATCGTGTAATAGCTTATACAAATGTAGCTGTTAGTGGTTGGAATAATTATGTTCGTAATATTATTGTTAAAGACGCATATAAATCTGTTCTTACTAAGAATGATTTAGTTATGAGTTATAAGAATCTTGTTGATGAATTTAATAGTCAAATACTTATTAATAGTGAAGAATATATTGTAAAAGACATTAGTGATTTTGTAGACCAAAAATATGGTTTTCATGGTATAATGATTAAGTTTCAAGCTATTCATGGTGGTAAAGTTACTCCGCCTATTCTTATTATTAATCATAAGCATCGTGATACTCTTATAAAGTATTATACAATGGTTACTGATATGATTAAGGCGGCTACTAATGAAGAAGATAGTTATGCTAGAACTAAACTTTGGCGTAAATATTATGATTTTAAAAATAAATATCTTCTTTGTACTAATATACTTGATAAGAATGACATTAATAAAATTGTTCTTGAACGTGATATTGATTATGGATTTGCAATTACTGCTCATAAAAGTCAAGGTTCTACTTATGAGAATGTATTTGTAGATTTAAATGATATGTTATATGATAAGAACGGTAATGTTTATACAAATGTTGATGATGTTCTTAGAAGAGTTTACGTTGCATTTAGTAGAGCAAAACATAGTCTTATTATAAGTCATGGTGGTTAAAGCTATTGGATTTGACACAGAAGTTCTTCCTAATTTCTTTAGTATTACATTTGTTGATATTAATGATTTTATGGAAGTATTTAAAGATTGTGTAGATGATAAAGGAAAACCTATTCCTATAACTGAAAAATTAAGTGTAACTGAAATTAAAGCTAGACTTGATAAAGTTAATTCTACACAATTTTATATAACTGATAAAGATGATAGCCAACTATTTCCAATGATTAATTATATAAACAATCTTGTTGCTACTAAAGATGTAAGACATGATTTGTTTGGTTATAATAATCAGGCTTATGATAATCTAATGATTGCTGCTTTACTTAGTAATGTTTTGAGATGTGATAATACAAAAGAATTAATAACTTATCTTTATAATACAAGTAAAAGAATAATTGAATTACAAAATAGTGATAACCATGTAAAAGATTATGCTATTGAAGTTCTTAGAACTTATAAGCTTCCTTATGTTAGTCTTGATGTAATGAAAATATTTGCTCTTAATAAAGCAAGTGTTATCGTTGATAAAGATGGTACTCGTATTCCTGTACCAAAAGGACTTAAACAAGTTAGTATTAATCTTAAATGGTATGAACTATTAGAATATGAAATGCCTCCTATTTGTGAGGCTGATGCTGATATTTATAGGAATTTAGAAGTTCATGGTAATTATCCTTATAAAGGAGCTACTATCGAAGAACTTAATCAGAGAGTTCAAACATGGGATAGATATATTCTTGATGAGTATATTAAACCTATGATGCACTATAATAAGAATGATGTTTTTATTGTAGCTGAAATTACTAGACTATTTACTGATGAAATTAAACTTAGATATAGTTTAAGTCATAGTTATAAAGTTAATCTTTTAAATAGTAGTCGTAGTAATATTGCAGATAGACTTTTTGAAAAGTTTTATAGTGAATTTAGTGGTCTTCATCCAAGTCAATGGAAAGGAAAGAAAACTGAAAGAACTATTATGAGTTTTAATAAAGTTATCTTTCCTATTATTAGGTTTAAGACTCCTAAACTTCAAGAATTTCTTAATGATATTAAGAAGGTAAAAGTTACTAAAGTTAGTAAAGATGCTTTTGAAAGAAATGTTGTAATAGGTAATCTTACTTATACTGTAGCTACTGGAGGACTTCATAGTCAAGACCCTCCAAGAGCTTTGTATAGTAGTTCTCCTTCTACGGGGGGTCAAGATGGTTATACTTATGTACATTGGGACATTAGTGATGCGGTGTCCCGTTAAAAACTTCGTGAACTGCTGGAACATCGTGAAGATAATAGTGCTACAACATAAGATGAAAATCTAAGTGTGAATGCTTGAAAAACTATTATTATATGACAATCAGCAGCTAAGACTACTCATTATGTTGTGAAACATGATAATAGTAAAGTTCATCGACTATCTCGAAAGAGAGTACACATATATTATATGTGGAAGCGCGAAGATTCTTGCATAAATCATTTTGAAATTATCCAAAAGATATTATCTTTGTTCAAAATTAAAATTTAATAGAGTTATGATAGACAAAAGTAAATTTGTATTTAATCCTAACAAACCTGTTAAAAAACAAGTTTATGGTTTAGTTCGTAGTGGTCATCATTTTGCTTATGGTGATTTTACTAAGTATAATAATAAAGTTGGTATTTATTATGTACGAAATAAAATTACTAAAAGAGAATATGTTGGTGCTAGTACCGATATTAGAATGAGACTTTCTAAACACATGAATCAATTATTTAGAGGAGTTCATAATAATAAAAGTATGCAAGATGAATTTAATCAATATGGATTAGATAATTTTGAACATGGTATTTATATTGAATGTGATAAAGAAGATTTGATTAGATTAGAAAGAGAAAAACAAATTGAAATAGGTATTGATAATCTATATAATTTAAAGATTAGTCATCATTATATGGATGATAATCTTAAAAAAAATTATGGTAGTAGTAATAAATCTACTCATAAAACTAAAGAATATAGAGAAAAAATGAGTAAATTAAAGAGTAATTATGTTGCTCAATATACTCTTGATGGTACACTTATTAAAATTTGGGATTCTGTTAGACAAATTCATAAAGAACTTGGATATACTATTAGTGTTATAAGTTCTGTTTGTAATGGTAATAAAAAAAGAGCTTATGGTTATCTTTGGAGATATACTGATTCCAAAGGTAATATATTAAGTTCTGGTTATGGTAATAAGCAAGAATAAGATATAGTCAGGCTTATAACGAAAGTTATAAGGTTAAAGTGCATCATTTTATCCTAGTATTATGAGTGTTTATCATATTGCTCCTGCACATCTTAATGAAGCTATATTTACTAAATTGGTAACTTGGCTTAAAGATACTAGAGTTAAAGCTAAACATACTGAAGGTCTTATTGATGGCATTCCATCTAAGTTAATGGCTGAGGCTTTAAAGATTGTCATTAATTCTATTTATGGTAAATTTAGTTTTGAACATGGTGATTTATATGATAGAATGGCAACTCTTAAAGTTACTATTAATGGACAACTTATGATTCTTATGCTTTGTGAAGAACTTGAACTTAATGGAATTGAAGTTGTTTCAGCTAATACTGATGGTATTGTCATTAAACTTTATGATAATAAACGAGAAGTTTTCAATACTATTGCAGAAAATTGGAAACAATATACCGGTCTTGGTGCTGATAGTGAAGAATATCGATGTTATATTAATACAAATATAAATAATTATTTAATCCAAGAAACAAATAGTAAAGTAAGTTATAAAGGAGATTTTAATCCTAAAATGTATATTCGTGATTTATCTAAAGGTTATGATGCTCCTATTGTTGCTAAAGCTGTAGAAAATTATTTTCTTAATAATAAATCAATAATGGAAACTCTTCGTGAATGTACTGATATTCTTGATTTTTGTAAAACTCAAAATATTGGTAAAAATTATCATGTTGAAGTTGTCAAAATTGTAGATGGTAATGTTGTTCATATTCCTTATCAAAGATATGTTCGATTTTATATTTCTACTGATGGTGAAGTTATTGAGAAAGTACATAATTCTGATTCTAGTATTAAAAGTCGATTAGCTGCTGGTAAACGAGTTACAATCTTAAATACTCTTGATGATATAAATATTGCTAATAGAAATATTAGTTATAAATATTATTATCAAGAAGCATTAAAAATTATTGACCCTATTAAATTAGGAATTGTTCCTAAAGGTAAAGGTAAAACTCGTATTCGTAAATTAAGTGGATATTATAATCAAATTTTTGATGAATGAATAAAGTAGAATTATATGATAAAATAGCTAATAAATGGAGAAAACAAAAAGGTATTGGTAGTACTTATGCTATTAATCCTGTTAATTCTTATGAGTTAGCTATTCATGTCATTCAACTTATGAGGAATAAGAATCCTAATTGTAAAGTTTTTATTCTATGTTGTCAATATGTTAATTATAATACTGTAAGACAATATCTTAATCAAAATGGATTATTAGATAGTGTAATTGTTGTTACTACTAAATATATTAATCCTATGTATAAATATCAATATGATGTTTGTATAGCTATTGGTTTTACTGTATTATTAAAAAATACTGTTGCAATTATAGAACAATCTAAATTTAGGTTTGTTATTCTTGATAGGAAAGTTAATGATAAGCAAATTACTAATGGTATTAGTTCTCATTTTCCTATAATTGATAATGTAATTACTAATAGTCAAGCTAATGTAGTTCGTGACAATTCCCCCGTAGAGGAATGGAGAGTGCCAGTAACTTTTGATGCTGATGATTTTGTTAAATATGAAAAATATAGTGATTATATTACTCAAACTATAAAAATATTTGGAAGTTTTGATAGAATTAATCAAGCTAGAATTGGTGATAAAGAACTTAATATTGGTAAAGAAACTATTTGCGACCATATTGCTCGCGAAAATGGTTGGCATGAATATCTTGATTGTACATCTGAATTTAATAAACAAATAGATGATATGTATAATCCGGGTAGTATTGCATTAAGAGCTGAAACTGCATATAATATTATGCGTGAACGTTCTAATATGCTTACTGATGCTAGTTGTAAATTGCCAGCTATTCTTGATATAGTTCGTCAAAATTCTGATAAGAGAATTATTATTGTTAGTAAACGTGGTGAGTTTGCTCATACTGTCTATGAATATCTTAATAAAAATGGTATTGCTGTTGGTGAATATCACGATGCTATTCCTCCGAAACAAGCTGTTGATACTAATGGTAATCCTATTTTTGTTAAGTCTGGTATTAATAAGGGTAAACCTAGAATTGTTAAAGCTCAATTTATTAGTACTGATAATGTTAGACGGTTCAAGTTGTGTGGGGTCGTGCCGTATCGACCTAATTCAAGCCTCGTAGAGCAAGCTATTCAACAAGGTGGTATAAATGTACTTAGCATCAAAAATGCTTCGTCAGATGAGCTGGAATGTACGTCAGACGTGTTTATTTTTACAAGTGCTATGTTTGCTGATTGGTGGGAGTTTAAATATAGATTTAATAAAGTTAGTTTAGGTGAAGTTCCTACTAATATTTATAAGATTTATATAGAAAACACTATTGAGGAAAAAGCATTTGAAAAAGTAAAAGAAAGTAATTCTTATCATGTACATGCACATGAAAAAGAAATAACTTTTGATGAAAATATTGGTGCTGTACTATTATAGATTTAAAATAATGTATTATATTTGTAGTGTAATAATCAAACAAGAGGTCTTTGAAATATGGACGAACGAGAGGTTAAAGATGTAGAAGCGACAACAGCTACGTCTAATGTTGTTGCTAAGTCTTCGACAAATGTTAATCCTATTGCTATTAAACATGAATCAGTCAATAATATAAATCTTCTTAATCCTGAAGATGTTGCTAAAGCTGAAGTTTTTCTTAAACGAATGCTTAAAACAGACAAAGGTGGTATTAAAACTATTGAAGATGGTTTAGCTATTATGATGCGTGCTCAAGATTTAGGTCTTCCTTTTAGTACTTGTCTTGAACATATTCATGTTATTAATGGTAAAACAGGTATTGATGTACATATAATAAAAGCTATTCTATCAAAGGCAGGAATAATGTTTGGCGTAAAAGAAGATTATATTCCTCTGTATGAATATACAGATGGTTGGAATAGCTTTGTTGAAGATAAACTTCCAGTTGATGCTATTAAATGTAAGAATAAAAAAGAAGCTGATGCTAAAACAGAAGAAGATAATAAAAATGGTATAGATAATCTTTATGTTTATCCTGTACGTTTCTATCAAGGATACGACGGTAATATTTATAAAGATTATCAACTTAATTCTAATTTTGTTGTAGCTTTAAATAAACAACATGCTCAACAAATAATTGCACAAAAGAAAATACCAATTTTTAGAATACCTGCTGTTCCTAGTGATTATAGAACTTCTTATTGGTTTAAAAGATACTTTAACGTTAATGGTAAACTTGAACTTGTAGAAGCTCTTGGTCATTATAGTTATTCTGAAGCTGTTACTGCTGATGCTTTTTCTAAAGATACTTATAAGAAATATGCTAGAATTATGATAAGTCATAGAGCATTTGTTTATGGTGCTCGTGAAATTGCTAGCGATTTACTTATGGGTTGTATGGAACTTACAGAACTTAAACAAATTAATAATATTGATATTACTGATACTGATGTAATAGAAATAGCATGAATGAAGTAGAAAAAAGTATTGAAAGTGCTTTAAAAGGTTCTGATTATAGTAAAAAATATAATCTTGAATTTAGTAAAGCATTACTTTCTGAAATTTCTCTTTTAAATGATAGAGAAAATTATGTTATTAAAAGAATTGATTAAAGAAATCATTATTATTCCAATTAATATTATTGTTAAATTTAAAACGTTTTAAAGTTATGAAAACTTTTGGTAATTTGAATTTTGGTGTTACAGTAGTTAATGCAGGTCAGCGTCAAACAGTTGTTGAACCTCAAATTATTTTTACTTCTACTCCGGGTGGTATTCGTATTACTCCTCCTGTAAGTAAATTTTTGGCTATCCAGCATGGTGATTATGTAATGTTCATTAATAATGTTGCTATGATTGATGCAGCAATTAATGAAGCTATTATGAATCCTTCTAATGAAGATATTGCACCGATTATGCAATTCTGTCAAGCTAATGGTCTTGATGTAGCAGACCCTGCTGCTCGTCTTGCTATTCATAAAGAATTTGACGAATGGTATATCGCTAAGGGTATTCAAGAATTTGATTCTAAGGGTAATGTTAAGACTATCAAAGAACGTCTTACTAAAGAAGAAAAGACTGCTTATGTAAAGAACAATATGGCTGAACTTCGTCAGTCTGTTCTTGGTTCTAACAATGAAGAAATGATTGCTTCTATTTCTCGTCCTGATATTACAGAAGATGAGTTAATTGCAGTTCTTTCTAAGTTAGTATCTGGTCAAGAAGTTCCTTCTTTTGCTGGTAGTAAGTGTGCTAATTCTGCTAAGATGATGGGTGTTGGTACTACTCTTAATTTTACTGATTCTGCTGTTTGGAGTACTATTAAAGCTGATTTGGGTGATGCTATTTCTAAGAAGAATCGTATTTATAACATTAATCTTGAACAAGCTGAAAAGATTAAAGTTAATAACGGTTATGAAGAAGTAGAAATTACTGTTCTTCCATTTATTGGAACAGAATGTGCTCCTGCTGTGGACGAAGACCCTATCGTTCGTAATACTAAAGAATAAACTCTTGTTTTTCCATATTTAGGTTTTGAAATTATGACCCTCCTATTGATATTATTATTGATAGGAGGGTTTTTAGTAATGTTTAATTAATAAATTGATTGAATTATGCCAGAAAATGTTGCAACAAATGGTGTAAATGCAGGTAAACCTGCTGATGAAGTACAAGGACAACCTATGACTGAACAACCAAAGAAAAAGTTCAGAAGAGGTATTACTAATGAAACTAGAACTGTTAGTCGTTTAAAGTATGACGAAAGTCTTGCTAATCGAGTTAATGGTTTGTTTACGGGAGTTATTGATTCTGTAGATGTGCAGGAAGTTACCATCAATGCCGGTAGTGATGGTATGCCTCAATTTGCAGGTGAAACTATTCCTGTATTTATAGTAAACTTTCATAGTTTACATGATACTCCTGAAAAATGGCGTTGGGCTTATATTCGTCTAATGGCTGTTGAAAGTACGGCTGATACTATTCCATTTGCTAAAGATGCTTGGAAAGTTGATAATGTTAATGCAATGATTAAACATCTTCTTGATGTTTGTTATTTGCAAGGTCGTCAATTAACTCCTGAAGAAGAAGATGCTTTAACTCTTCCATTTGAGGATTTTAGTGTAACTGATGATAACAAGTTCGTTTATGAACCTGTTGATGTTAAAGAAGTTATTGCTGGTTATAAACAAGTATTTTCTAATGCAGCAGCTATGTTAAATGGTACTTGGAATCTTGAACCTAATGCTGCTCCTAAACCTTGTTATGTTAATAAGGATGGTAAGAAAACTTGGTATTGGCTTAAACTTCTTCGTTTTGTTAAGAATAAGAATAAATGGCAACCTGTTATTCGTGGCGGTAATAGTACTGGTGATTTAGGATTTCCTACTTTTATTGGTACAGGTATTATCGAAAAGTGGGAAAAAGAAGTTGTTCCTACTCTTCGTGTAGACCCGTCTAAAGAAAGTATTATTCCTCAAAAATGGGAAACTAAACCTTCTGCCCCAGCTAATCCTATGGGTGTTGCAGGCGGTGTTCCTGTTGGTGGTGTTAATCCTATCTTTGGTGGTGCTCCAGATATGAATGTTGGTCAAGCTCCTGTAGATTATAGTCAATTCCAAGACCCAACTGCAAGTGATGAAATGCCTTTTTAAGTTATAAATGTTGCTAATGCTGATGCTTACAGTTTGTGCCAATTAAATCAATCATTTTCAGAGTATTAGCGCATTTGTTTACATGACCCGTTATCTATATATTAGATAACGGGTTTTTTAATATCAAATGATTGATTTTCAATGGGACGAGGTGTTGCTAATGCTAAACTTACTAAGACTTATATTCTTAGTAAAGTTTCTCAGGAACTTATTGCTAGTACATATCTCAATATACCAATAGAAACAGTTGAATGGTGTGTTCAGACAGGACGTACTATTTGTAGTCCTCTTCGAGAAGATGAACATCCTAGTTTTGGTTTTGCTTATAATAATAAAAGACAACTTAAAGCTAGAGATTTTGCTGGTTATTTCTGGGGAGATATTTGGGATATTATTGCTTATGTATTGTCTACTATTACTGAACGAGAACTTGATGTTAGTAATAAACATGATTTTATGTTTTGTCTTAGACATTGTGCTTATACATTTAAAAATATTATATATGGAAAAGATAAAGATGAACGTGTAATTACTGACATTAATAATGCAATTTCTACTATAAAGAATAAAAAGAATATTATTGAAGTAGCCTATAGAAGTTGGAATAATAATGATAAAAATTATTGGGCTAAATTTGGTGTTAGTCTTGGATTTCTTAATAGTAGATTTGTTTATCCTGTTCAGGAATATTGGATTAATAGAAAAATTAATCCTGAGAGTAAATATGTGTATGACAAAAGCGACCCTTGTTATGCTTATCTTCTAGGTCAAGATAGTAGAGGTATTTATAATTGGAAATTATATTTTCCTAAAAGAGGACATAATAAGGTTCGCTTTATTACTAATTGTAATCATATTGAAGGTGTATGGAATCTTGAATTAGATAATTATGATTTTATTGTAATTACTAAATCGAGTAAAGATAGAATTAGTCTAGATGAATTTATACATACACATCTTCTACGGGGGGTCTCCAATGATGAACTTAGTATAGGTATTGTAAATATTCCTAGCGAAACTCATATTCTTACTAAACAAGAATATAATTTTATTAGGAGTAAAACTTCTATGATAGTTAGTCTATTTGATAATGATAGAGCTGGCTATATGTGTGCTATTAAATATCGAGATGATTGGAATATATTTCCTATTATAATTCCTAGAAGTTATGAAGCTAAAGATTTTGCTGAACTTAGGAATTTATATAGTGATGATACTATTCTTAATCTTATTAATCAAACAATTAAGATTATAGAAGATGAACGAGAAAGACATAATCAATCTATTAGGGATAAGGTCTCGAACAGTTCTTTGCCGTATTAAACATAATGGTAAATATTATAATGTTTATATGCAAAGTATTACTGAAAAACAAGAAGAAAAGCTTGATGACGAAAAAAGTATTAATCTTGTTGTTGAAGATGATATTCTTAATGTGTCAAAAGATTCCATATACTGTTATGGAGAAGTAAATTCTTCTAATGAAGAAGATGCTAGAGCTATTATCAGATTTAATCTGGTAAATGAAAATGGAACTTGTATTCATTCTAATATAAATGAACAATATAAAGTTATTAAACCTCCTACTTTTATATTTAGTACTAATCCTTTACTTGTATGGGATTATGCTTATACATTAGTTGGTCGTCCTAAAAGAGTTATTATTTATCGACAACAAATTTATCCTTATGGACAAAAATGAAGAAAAACTAGTTGAAAGTTGGCTTATTGGTAAATCTTATTTTCAAGTTCTTGATAATATTCTAAATGAATTAGATTGTACAAAAATAACTCCTATTGGAAGAATTATGCAAACTATTAATTATAGATATAATTTTTTAATGGAAGCATTTAATAAGATTCTTAATATGGCTATTGATAATAATTTTGTTACTGTTGAACAATGTAATTTATATAGAGGAAAACTTGAACAAAGACATATTACTAACTTAGAATTTGAAAAAGATAATCCTCCTGTTATTTATACTAAGAAGAAAGGAGCTAAGAATTCTCCTTCTACGGGGGGTAAGAGAATAGCTACAAGTATTAAGTCTAGAGATTTAATTACTGGTGCTGAAATTATTGAACCTATTGTTACTAAAAAGAAACGAGAAGCTAAGCCTAAAGCTACTAGAATATTAACTAAAGATAATGTTATTATTAAGATATGAACGAATGGTTATATAGACGAAATAATATTGGTAAGCCTTGTAAATGGCGAGCTTTTATTGATGCTGATGGTAAAATTATAGTTCAATATGGAAATGTTGGAGGTAAAATTCTTACTGAAAAATATCCTGTTAAACTAAAAGATGCTAATGCTGAAATTAAAAGTAGATATAATGATAAACGTAAAACAGGTTATAGACCTATTGATGAAATCAAGGATGATAATTTTAGACCCCCCGTAGGAGAAGGAGATGACCCAATTCTCTATAATTGGCTTAATACTTATCTTGAACATGATAGATATGACGCTAATGGTCTTCTTCTTCCTATGCTTGCTAAGGCTTTTGATAAAAATACTTTTAAGAAAGTTCCTCTTTATTATGGTCAATGGAAGATTAATGGTCTAAGATGTATTATTCGTGCTATTCCTGCTGATGATATGTTTAGTCCTTATAAATTTACTTTTCAAAGTCGTGAAGGTACATTTTGGCATACATTAGATACTCTTGCTAGTTTTATGTTTCAATATCTTCCAACTAATATTATTAATCACATGATTAATGATGGTTGGGCTTTAGATGGAGAAATATATTTACCTGGTCATAGTGTAAATGCTATTGACCATTTTGTCAAAGACCCTAATTGTATTCAAAATAAACTTCTTCAATATTGGTGTTATGATTTGATTATTCCTGATTCTAGTCAAGAAACTAGATTTAATTATCTATATACTGTTTTAGAAGGATTTAGAATTAAAGAAAATATTGATTATGATAGACATATTAATAATCAAAATTTATTTAATGTTCTTCCTATTTATGAAGTAGATAATAAAGATAAAGCTACTGAATATCGTAATCAATTTATTAATGCTGGTTTTGAAGGAGTTATTCTTAGAAATCCGGATGTCGATTATCAATTTGGTAAGAGACGTGCTGGATATATGGTCAAGTATAAAGATGTACATGAAGGTAATTTTCAAATAGTAAATATTTATCCTGAAAAGAGTCGTTATCTTCCAATTATTCTTTGTCGTAATGATATTAATGATGAATTATTTGAAACTAGATTTAGTTATACAACTAGTCGTCAAGCTGATATATTAGAAAATAAAGAAAAGTATATAGGGAAGATGATATATCTAACGTATGGGGAGCGTTCGGGAATAAGACGTGTTCCCTTCCATGTAAAGGAAGTAAAACTAATAGAATAATTAATTAAATGTGTATTATTGGTTATGATGTAATTAAAATAAAAGTATCTAAAGCTGGAACTTGGTATGATGCTAAAAAGAATATTCTTTATAGTCGAGAACTACCTACCGGATATAAATATTTTGTAGAACTTCAAAAGTTTAATCCAGATATTCAAGATTATGATAGATTTATTGCTTTTGGTAATACTAAGTTTCATAATGAATGTCGTCGTTTAGATTATGACGACTTTGGACGATATAAGATTTGTCCTATTGGTCATAAACATTATTTTCAATATAGTGATAGAACTAATTTTGTTTTTACTAATGTTGAAGCTAATGATGATTATGATGTTTATAGTATTGAATAAGTTGGTCATGCCCAATCATCAATTTGGTGGTTGGGCTTTTTCATGGACTAATTTATGGTCGGACTTGCCAAATTTGGCACTTCTCGTTCGTTCTGTGGCATTTTTAGTATTAACATGAACAATCTATCCATTTTTAATTTGAATGTCTCAAATGGGCTTAAAATACTAAAAAAAAATTATTGGTTTCTAATATATTAATTATATATTTAAATAAACAAATAAAGTAAGTAATGAAAAAGGATTTATTAATAGGTGTATCTGGATTACGCAATAGTGGTAAAGATACAGTTTGTAATATCATTGATTATATTATGAGAAATGGTATTATGAAAGTAGATTATAATAAATGGATTGTAAATGGTATTAATAATACTATTTATAAAAAACAAACTATTGGTTTTGCTGATGGTATTAAAGATATTCTAAGTAGATTATTTGGCATTAAACGAGAATGTTTTGATTCTAGAGCTTATAAAGATACTTTATATTTTTATTTAAAAGAAAGACAATTTGTAACTATTGAAACTGCTCAAAGAGAACATACAACTATTATTCATAATCAAATGATTAATACTAATTTTGGTCTTAATCAATATATGAATACTAATGCTTGTATTAAACTTAGAACTTTAATGCAATGGTTTGGTACTGAAATTGGTCGTAATCAACTTTATGACGAAGTTTGGATTGAAGATACTATTCGTAGAGCTAATAAAATTAGAAATAGGAATAAGTATTGTTTAATTAGTGATGTAAGATTTGGTAATGAATCTGAAGCTATTCATAATGCTGAAGGTATTATTATTAAAGTTGAACGTCCTAATCTTACTAAAGATAATCATCCAAGTGAAGAACTTAATTTTGAATACGATTTTATAATTAATAATGATGGAAGTCTTATGACTTTATTTTATAGAGTATTAGAATTTATAAAACAAGAGTTATGAAAGAATATATTTATGTTCTTAATTATAATGACGGTAAAATCTATCGAATAGATGTTGATGAAGAAGATGAAAATAAAGTTATCGAAAATCTTCTTCGTGATTATGGTTTTGAGATGGACGAAGTAGAATTTATGTGGTCTACAGTTAAAACTGATAAAATTGAAATTACTGATAAAGTTAGATAAGTTATGAAAATAATTGAACCTAAAGCTGAAGTTATACTTCAGAATGGATTTGATATGATAAATCATATTGCTAATATAGCAAGAGTTTGTTATGGTAAGGATGTGGATGGTTCCAATCCATCTTCTACGGGGGGTCTAGATAAAGATAATATTCTTATTAAAAGCCTTATCGCTTCTAGACATTATAGTGTATTTCGTCATTGGATTCATTATTTTATTGTTCCTAGAAGTAATGTTGATGCTCATAAATTTTATTTAATTTATGAAGTTAGTCCTTATGTTAGAGTTGCTCGTGATAATAATAACTTTTATATAAATTTTAATCATCATTTTGCTATAGACCATTATAAATATTATGAATGTCTAAAAGAATATGAAGTTTCTTATGAACATTTTAGTAATACTGAATTAGGTTATCAACTTTGTTGGCTTACTTTTAAATGTGTTACTCAAATTAGTACTAGTAGGGAATTTAATCGTGTTAGTCCTAATAATATTGTTGAACGCAGTACTCGATATTGTTATGAAGAAGGTGAAATTGTTAGACCTCATTGGATGAAATCAGAAGATGCTACATTTATTAATGTTACTAGTTCTTTATCTAATGAATGGATTCATAATAATAAACCTCTTTATAAATATGTTTGGGCTTGTATTGAAGGTTTTACTAATTATAAAGAACTTGTTCTTTTAGGATTACCTAAACAAGATGCTCGTGGTGTTTTACCATTAGATACTAAAACTGTAGTTGTATATACTTATCCTATTGATATTTGGAAACGAATTATTAATTTAAGATATTATGGAACTACAGGTAAATCTCATGAAAATGCCAAAATTTTGGCAGGTATTATTAGAAATAAAATTAATGAACTTGGATATGAATTATAAGTTATGGCTGATTTAGTAACTTTTAAATGTATTCTTGGTATTCATAATTATGAACCTTATAAAGAGGTTGAAATAAAGAATACTCGTGGTGAAGTTGAAGCACTTAATATAATAAGTAAGTGCAAGACTTGTGGTAAACTTAAAGACCATGTTGTTCCTGTAATGTCTAATAGATATTAATACGAATAAAATTCTAAATGTAGGAGAAGTTGCTTGTAGCAATGCTCTTAAATATGATGTAATATGTGTTGAAGACGATTTTGAAAATGATAGATATAGTTGTCAATCTTGCATATTTGATAATAAATATCATGGTTGTTTAAGTGATATGTTTACTGACAAATTTGAATGTCGATGTCGTTGTCGTCCTGATAAAAAAGGTGTTCATTATGAAAAGTATGAACAAAATAAATAAACAATGGTTCAAGATGAAGTACGATATTATTACTTATAATGGTAAATCAAATAAAAAAGTTCGTACTTCTCTTGGACATTTTTTTTATAAACTAGGTATTTTTAGATTTAATAGAAAACTTACTGTTAATGAGTTTAAACATGTAACTAATAAAATTAAAGAGCTATATGGATAATTTATTTAGTATTAGTAATGAACTTCGTAATATTATAGAAGATATTGAAGTTCAAGGTGGTGAAGTTACTGATGAACAACTTCAACAATTTGAAGTTAAAGAACAAGAAATGAAAGATAAACTTGATAATTATCGTAAAGCTATTCTTGTTCTTAAATATCAAGAAGAAATGTGTTCTAATGAAATTAAACGTCTTCAAGCTGCTAAAAAGACTAAAGGAAATATTGTTGATAAACTTAATAATAGTATTCTTAATGCTGTATTAGAGTTTGGAGATTATGGTAAATCTGGTAATAAAACTTATAGTACCGATACTTTTAAATTTTATACTGTTAATCGAAAAGGACTTAAAGTAGATGAACATAGGTTACAAATTCTTGCAGAATGTTTTAAAAATTGGGCTACTTATCTTAATGATAACGATTGCCTTATTAATGATTATGATGATTTTGATTTTAACCCCGATAATGTTATTAATTGGATTAATAAACATGCTCGTGAAAATGGTTTTCTTCAAGAAGAAGACCCTGATTTTATAGTAGATGATTTATATTGTGTTAAAATTGAATTTAATGCTAGTATTGAAATAGCTAATCTTATTAAACGAGACAAAGTTGAAATACTTCAAGTAAGTTTGGATAATGATGAAGCTATTAATTCTAAACCTTGTCTTAATCCTATTGAGGTTAAAGAATTGATTGATTCTAATATTATAAATCCAACTGTTGCAAGTATTGTTGTTAAACCATATATTAATATGAGATAATATGTTTAGTGTAAAAGGTAAACCTTGGGAAGCCAAAGGTAGTGTAAATGTTGAACATTGTAAGACTAGTCGTGAAGTTATGTTCACGGCTGGTCTTAACTTTGAAGTTGCTAAATGTGAAATAGTTGCTAAAATGCCTATTAAAGATTTATCTGATGATACTCTTGATAGAATGAATGCAGCTGATGGTTTTGTCAAAGGAAGTAATATTTATCGTGAAGTACCTAATAGTTTTGCTACGTATAGAACTGATTATAATATACCTCTTGGTAATGTAAAAAGTAAATATACTGTTGTTCAAAATTTAGACGCTTTTAATTTCTTTGATGCAGCTATTGGTGCAAATAAAGCTATTTGGCAAACTGCTGGAGCATTTGGTAATGGTGAAAGAATATTTGTTAGTGCTAAACTTCCTGATAATATTCTTGTAAAAGGTAAAGACCCTATTGAAACTTATCTTGTATTTACTAATACACATGATGGTTCAAGTGGTGTCAAAATATTATTTACTCCTATTCGAGTTATATGTCAAAATACTTTGAATGCTGCTATTCGAGGAGCTAATAATATTGTAACTTTTAGACATACTCAATCTATTCATAATAAAATTAACCAAGCTAATGAAGTTCTTGGTATTAGTCATAAATTTGCTTTTAATTTTGGACAAGAATGTGAAAGACTTTCTATTATTAAGATGTCTGATAAAGGCGTTATGAAATATATTTGTAAACAATTTATGACTGAAGAAGAAGAAAATCGTCGTGCTCAAATGAATATTGATTATTCTATGATTATTGGTCGTAATTGGATGGCTGTTGAAGGTCTTAAGTTAAGTAGTCGTAAACTTAATATGATTACCGATACTTGGGAATATTATCATACTGGTCCAGGTCAAGCTGAATATATGGGTACTGCTTGGGGAGCTGCTAATGCAGTTAGTGGTTATCTTAGTAATGTTGATACATCTGTTGATAATATGAAGAGATTTGATAGTCTTGTTTATGGTGATAAAGCAAAGAAGATTCAAAAAGCATTTGATGCTGATTTTCTTTATTGCTAATATGTTTAATGTTAGATTCCCCGTAGAGGAATGGATGGTATCATAGGCTATATATGTAGATATGGCTCAACATTCTCCTTCTACGGGGGGTCTAGCTAAAAGAGATTGTAGAACTGTTTATATTGATATTGATAATGTTTTATATATCTATATAGATATTTATTATTGTTTTTATAAATCATTGAATATCAATATGTTATAAAAAAAATTTGTCATGCTGAGAATGACAAATCAAGGCAAAAATGGCTAATTTAGCATTGCCAGCATGACAAATTAAGTGTTTATAAATATTAAACGTATGCCTACAATAGATTTTAAAAAACTATTTCGAGAAAAAGCTGATAGGTCTTTTGAAGATAAAGCTCAAACTATAGTTCCAACTATATTTGAAATACCTATCACTCAAAAAGAAGTTGAGTATAATACTAAACTTCAAAATGATGCTATTATAAGTGTTTGTACTACTAATTATGTTAGTACTCCTTTTGTAAGAGTTAATGAAAATATTCATTTTCATATATGTAATCTTAATGGAAGTGATATTAGATTAGTTCTTTATATTATAGGTCTTCTTAAATTCAATAGTAATATTATAAAGATTGATAAAGAAAAAGCTGCTAAAACTATAGGTCTTACAGTAGCTACTTTAAAAAATACTATTTGTAATGTAGTAAAAGCTAATATAATAGCTAATACTGATGAAGAAGATATATTTATTATTAATCATAATATTATATTTAAAGGAGATTATAGCGAATTTATTAAAAATTATATTGGTCTTTATGATGGAAGACCTGGTGAAAAAGATGGTTATGGTAGAATTAAAATAAAAGATTTACGAACTAATAAATAAATTATTGTAAAAATGGACAAATTAAAAGTTAAATTAAAGAAACTTAGAGATGATGCAGTTATGCCTTCTTATGCTAAAGAAGGTGATTACGGAATGGATGTTACAGCTGTAGATTATGAATATGATAAAGAATTAGATTGTCATATTTATCATACAGGTTGGGCTGTTGAAGTTCCAAAAGGATATGTAATGAAAATTTATCCAAGAAGTTCAAATCGTAAAACTCATGCTTATATGACAAATCATGTAGGTATTGTTGATAGTGGTTATAGAGGAGAAGTTCTTATTTGTTTTAAAGATAGAAATGGAGTTTCTTCTTCTTTAACTGCTATGAGAAATGATAAATTTCTTGAAAATGTTGCTAATAAAGGAATTGATGATATAAAAGCTGTTGCTTATAGTGTTATTGATGTTAGTAATAGAATTGTTTCTGATAAAGATAAAATAAAAGAATATGCTTCTTATCAAGCTCCATATAAAATAGGAGATAGAATTGCTCAAATAGCTATTGAACCTTATCCTATTATTGAATTTGAATGGGTTAATGAACTTTCAGAATCCGAAAGAGGTACAAACGGGCACGGGTCGACTGGGCGTTGAAATATGTATTTAAGTGATTTAGTAGATATTATTAGTATGGCTAATATAAATGCTATTCAAAATCTTCAACTTTATAGTCAGTATTATCATAATAAAACTAATAATCTTTATGTTATTACTGGTTTTTGTAAAGTTAAAGATGAAACTACTCGTGAATGGAAAGATGGAGTAGTTTATAGTCCTGTTTTCGCTGATAAAAATGGACAAAAAGTTACTTACATTAGAACTGTTAAAGATTTTAATGCTAATTTTAGAAATGCTTGATTTGATTCTTTTTACAACTAAAGGTTGTATTAGTTCAGAAACTATGGCAGATAAAGTTAGTCAAATTGTTAATGATGAGTTTCTAGAACAGGTTAGTTTAAAAGGAAAAGTTATGGAACTTAATCCTCGTTTATGTAAAGAAGTAGGGGTTACTGATGCCCCTACTCTTTATTGTAAACAAACTAAAGAACGACTTGAAGGTGTTCATAGTTTTGTTAAAATTAGTAGTTGGATTAATGAACAAATTATTAAAAATGGTACACATTGATTTTTATGACAAAAGTGGTTGTGCTGCTTGTAAGATTATGAAGGATATTATTAAAAGTATTATGAATGATTGTCCTCATGAAATTACAATTCATAGTCTTCTTAGTCGAGACGGTGCTATACCCCCCATAGAAAATGGAATGGATAAGCCGCAATATCCAACCACTATTATTAGAAGTGATAATATTTCTTCTGATATAATTTATGGTACTTGTACCAAATATTTTATTGATGCTATAATTAATAAACATATTGCAAATGACAGTAGACGAAAAGTTTAAAAAAATAGAAGAGTTCTTTTGGAACAACTTCTTTTATGAATTAGATAATAATAATACTGTTAGTAATAATTCTGGTAGTAATATTCCTTATCAATTAATTATATTTAATCAAGGCAGAAGTCATTATTGTGATGTTGGTGATGGTACTATTAATCTTGCCGGTTTATGGACATTATTATGGATGAAAGAGAAATTGAGTATTGAAAGTCCTATTAATCTTGTTCATGCTTTAGAAGTATATGATAGATTAGTTGCTGCTGCTTATATTAATTGTAGTTTTGATAATTGGTATGTTGATGAACAAGGAGTTGTAGATGGTTTCTTTTTAAGAGATGATATTCTTGGAGATGGTAACATTAAATCAAATCTTAGAATGTTACATTATAAAGAACTTGAAGACCCTTGTCGTAGTCCTTTTGTTAGTCAAGACCAAATTTGGAATATGAATCCAATTCTTGCTAAACTTGCTAGTGAAGGTAATGAAAAAGCTAAACGTATTGGATTAGACATTAATAGTTATATCCAAAATAATGGATATACTATTTATAATCCTTATCTTAGTGCTTTAGTTCATTTCTATACTTATCTTCCTACTTTTAATGAAAATAAAGTTAAAGCATGGGAAAGACAACAAGATAGAGATAATCATTATATACCAAATATTAAAGTTAAACGTGGTGCTAATAATTGGTATTATAGTGGTGGTACTAAAGCTGCTGTTAAGTTTTTCTTCAATACTTCTCCTACGGGGGGTCTAACATTTAATAGTTTAAGAGAAATTATTTATAAAGGTATTGTTTTTGTTCTTGATAGAATTTATGAACCTATATATCGTCTTATTACTAATAGCGACTTCAAACATAATAGTTATTACTGTTATGCTGCTACGTCAGGCATTTGGTATAATGGAAATTATAAAGAAATATTTACCAAACGATTTAATGTTTCACTTAAAGATGCTAGCAATGAAGCCTTTGAAGCAAATATTGCTCCTATTGTCCTCGACGATAGTGCTGTTGATATTAATAGTTTGGTGTATTATCTTGATATAAGAGGTAAGTCTTATTGTGATACTATTGATAGAATTAATAATGATGTTCATGGAACTATTCAATTTCCATCACCGTTGAATGACTTGCTTTTGTATTACTTGTATAAACGCATTCAAGCAAGTCAAATTCCAACACTCTGATGACTTGTATTCAATTTTAAATCGTAAGATGAATAATCCTACACAAAACAAAGAAACAAGCTCAGAAAGTCTAATTTTAATTCATTTAATAAAAAGAAGACTTGAAAGAGTAGAATACTAATCCTTCTCTTACGGAGAATGTTCATGGATATATAATTTAAAGTTGTTAATATAGAGCTGATGGTTATCTATCAGCTCTTTTTATTTGTATTAATATTATGTTATTTGTTTCATTTTTTATTGGTTATATTATTTCTGTTATAGGAGGTTTTGTTTTTAAAGATAAAAATCATGATTTTCTTAGTGATGGCGATATATTAGGTTTAGCTGTATTAATAAATATTCTTTTTGTATGGCTTCCTGTATATTATTTATTAGATTATATTATTTATAATTGAGAACCTATACAAAAGAGTATAGGTTCTCTTTTTTATTGGATTGGGGAACTAAATCATGGTATAAATAAAATAAAAGCTGGAGCTATTGCTAGTCCAGCTTTTAATTGTAGTGTTATTGTTATTGTTATTATTAATAACCAATGAAATCTATTACATCTTCCATTGGAACAAGTCCACCAAGATTATCTTGAAGTTTATAATATCTATTATGTCTATCAATATTAATAGTTCTTTCAATATTACGCCAAATAGGAATATTACGTTCAAGATATGTTAGCCATTTACTTTCTCCAGCATATTGACCTGTAAGAATAGATTCAACAAAATCATCACCAAGTATCATCCATTCACCAATAATAGAAGTAAGTTTAAGCATATCTTTAATACTACTAATAGCAGCTGCTGGATTACTTATCGTTTTACCCATTTCGCCTATAAATGTCCAGTTATACATATTAATTTCGCTAAGCCATCTATCAGTAACATAAAGAGATAAATTAGCAAGTTTATCGTCATCATCATCTTCTAACCATAAACAAGCCATAATATACGATGCTATTGCATAACCTGTCATAATAAGATGCCCTCTAATTCTACGAAGATTAGCTCTATCAGTTTCATCCATTATCTTATAATTAAACGCCATATCCCAAGCAAGATTAAGAGTGGCTTTAATATATTCTTTAAAGTAAGCAACTAGTTTATCATAATTATTAATATAATTTCCTGCTTTTACACGAGTATTAGCGCGTCCATATCCACCACCAATAAAATGTAGTAAACTAGCATAAATACCTTTTTGATATGCTTGACGACTTTCATTATAATAACTTTGTTTACTAAACCATTTACGAATACCAATAGGTAAATGTTTATGAAATTGCATAATTATACTACCTATAGGAGACGTAGATTCTAAAGTAGCAGCTCCAGTTCTATCATAAGTACCATGAATAAATTTATTAACTGCACGAACTTTACCAACAAAATCACCAATATCTAATAAAGTTATATGACTATCTGATTTTAAACTAGCAACACCATTTTTAAGTTCAAATTGGTTTATTAATCTTTCTCCAGATTCATAATCTTTTTTAGCTTGATTTATAGCTTCTTTTTTATATTGAGCAAATTTATCAGCTAAATTATTTCTAGTATTGCTATCTAATAATCCAAGAAAATCTTCAAATATATTTTTACTTCTAGATTGATATGCTCTAAGTAATTCAGCATCATTTTTTATACTTTTATTAAAACCTTTCCAATAACCAGCAATAGCAGGATTTTCACTAACTACTTTTTCTATAGCTGTTAATTCAGCTTCATATCGAAAAGCATTAAAATCTTTAATAACATATCTACCTCCTTCTTTAAATATTCTATTACTCATTAACATAGCAAGAAGAACTGTATTTTGCATATAATGTTCACCAGCACTTTGAGGACTATAAGCGAAATTTTTAAGTTTTTCTATATAAGTATTTGGGTCAGTAAAATCAGTAATACGACGTTCATTAATAGCTTCATAATCAATAACACCACATAATTTAAATATAGCATCATAAAGGTTATTAGATTTATCTTGACCTGCATTTAATATATAACCAAAAGCATTAGTCATATATAAAAATTTAGCATTTTCCCAATCTTTATGATTAAAATATTGACCGGCATGATATTCCATAGCTATATTACTAGAACCTGTAGTTATATTAGAAATACCTCCTTGAACATTAATCATCATATATTTAGCAGAAGTAAAACCTTGAAGAGTACTAAAAACTTTATCAAGTCTAGTATTTTGTCTAAATTGATTAAATAAAATTCTATTAGCAAGTATTCTTAAATGTCTAACTGTATTATTTTTTGTACGTTCATTAATCTTATAAAGTTTATAATCGTCATCATTAACAACTCTATCTTGTATCATATTACCAAGAAAACCTGTTTTATAAGTTTGTTTTATATTATCATAATAAGCAATAAGCATATATAAATCATTTTTTATAGCTTCTCTAGTATTTACATTTGCAGCAGAATTAATATAATTAAGAAATGCTTCTTCTACATTATCTTCTCTAAGACTTTCAATTATTTTATTATTAGCTTCATCAATTTCTCTATTACGTTCTCTCCATTCTTTAATAATATTAGCATAAGTAGAATCGCTCATACCTTCTTGACGTTTAGGCATAGGTTCTTTTTCTTTAATTCTACCATCATAAAATTCTTGATATGATTCATTAGGAACATCTTTATCAAATGCAGCACCTATATTATCATTAAGTCCTCCATAATCTTTACTACTAGTAGCAACTCCTACAAAATTAAGTACTCCTTTTGCAAAAGAAGTAGTATTTTTATCATTTCTCCTCCTAAAGGGGAATTGTCTTTTAGCATAAGTAGTTCTAGCATTACCATTAATAGCTAAAGATTTCATTGTATTAAGCATTAATTTAAGAAGTTTTTCTTCATATCTATTAAGTTTTACTCCATTATTATAATTATTACCTTTATAATTAATGCCTCCTTTTTCATAATTATTATTAATAACTTTAGGTGTAGTATTTGAATTAATAAATGTAGGTCTAAACTCACCTTGATATTTACTTTGAGGAGTTGTTTTTAAATTAGTCCAAATAGGAAGAGGTTCTTCTTTATGAGTATAAGGATTATAAACATGATTATCTTTATACCATTGTTCATAAGTATCATTTAATTTAGCTTCTCTAGCAGCATCATAATAATATTCAGTTAATTCATAAGTAACATTTTCGTTAAGCCATTGTTTAGCTTTTGTTTTCTTATCATCAATAAAATAATCATATTTAGGAACAGGATAAGAATAAATATAATCATTACCTGTATTAAGAGTATCATCTTGATATAATCCAGCTTTATCTCTATGTAAATTAGCTACAGCATTAAATGCTTCCATATAATCAGAATCATTTTTAGATTCTGCTATTTGTCTATCTTTAATAACTGTATTAACATCACTTTTAATTTCTACATGACTTAAAAAGAATTGTCTATTATTAGTAGCTTTTGGATTATTAACTTTATCATAATTATAAAGTTCTTCAAATAAAGGTCTAAGTTCTCTTAATTGTTCAATAGTTAAATTGCTAAGATAAACTTTTCCTGTATTAGTATCTAAAGCATCAATTAAAATAGCATTAATATCATTAATAATTTGATTTCTATAATCAGAATTAGCTCTTTCTTTTCCTCCAGACATAGAATCATAAAATTCTTTACTAAATATTCTAGTTTCATCACTTCTATTGCGAATAAGTTTAGCACCATTCTTTTTATATTTTTCTTCTTTAGCGGCTTTTATTTTAGCAACTTCTTCTCTGGTAAATTTACGACCATCTATTTCTCCTTTATAATCTTTATATTGAATATTTTTATGTTCATTCATTATATCTTTAATAGTGCTATCATGTTCACTATCTTCACTAGACAAAGCATCTATACTTTCTTTAAATTTACTATAAAATTCAGTACCAAGAGTATAGTTTGTATTATTATTAATCCAATCAACTGCATTTTGATATTCTTTAATTCTATATCTATCTTTAATAGACATATCTTTATATTTATCAATAATTTCTAATGCAGATTTAAGTTTATCTTTAAAATTTTCACTACCTTCATATTTATAATATTTATTTTGAACAGCTATTCTATCATAAAGAAGTTTAGAAAGTAAATCTTTCTTATCAGCAAGTTTATCATCTATTTGACCATCTATATTAAGATGAGGACTTACAATTTCATTTCTTTGTTGAATAAGTTTTTCTAATTGTATATATTGTTCATCAGTTTTGTCAGTAAGAGCTTGAATATCTTTAATTTCACTACTAATTTGAGAATATTGACAATAAAGATTAAGCATATCATCATCATTACAAATTTGATTCATTATATTATTAATTTCATTATAATAACTATCAGGTAATTCTTGTTCTACATTTTGAGCATACCAATTATTACGTCTTTGTTGAGCACGAATAGCTTGTGGTGAATATTCTCCATAAACTAAAACAGCGTCAGAATAATCTTCATCATATTTAGCTTTATCTATAAGAAATTGTTTAATAAATCTAGTTCCAATAGTACCAGTTTCTTTATTTACTAATTTATTAATATCTATAACTTCTCCAGCACCCGCAGCTTCTTTTTTAATTTCATTTATTTTATGTTCAATATCATCAACTAATTGTTTAGATTTTATATTACCTTCATTAAGTTTACGATTAATAAGTCTAAGAAATATTTGAACAACAGCATCTCTAATTTCTAAACTATCTTGAAACATAAAATTAAGTTTAGTTTCATCAACATCTATCATTTCAGATAATAAAAATTTACCAGCTTTAATATCAGGATTAGTACTATATCTAGATAAAAATCTATCCATATATTTAATAACAGCATCTTTAGCAATACTATTATTTTTAACTTTATCAATAGAATTTTTAATTTTATCTATAGCTTTTTTAGTATTTTTAGATAAATCATCAGTACTTACATTATAAATCATTTGAATATTATCACCAAATGTAATAGCTTTAAGAACAAGTTCAACAAATCTAGTTTTAATAGGACCATCAAATGTCATATTTTCATCTTCATCAATAAGAGCTTGAATTACAGAATCATTATTAATAGATTCATCTCCCATAAATTTATTTAAAGCTCTAGTAATATTATTAGCTTGTTCTTCATAATAATCAGCAGTAATAATAATTCCAAGTTCACGATTTTCTTCAATAGATTGAACAGAATTAAGATTAATTCTTTGTCTTCTAAGTCTTCTTAAAGTTCTAGCAGCAGGATTATCATTACTACGTCTAGCTTGAATTTTCATGCTTTGATACATAGACATATTAACTCGACCTAAATCACTAATGTCAATTCTATCATCAGCAAAACTAATGCTACTATCCATACGAGTAGGTTCTTCAGGTCTTTCGTTAATTTTTTCTACAAGATAAATATCATCACTAAAAGTAATATTATTGTCTTTTAAAATTTTATCAAGTTCTTCAGTACTACTATCCTTTTCAAGATATTTAAGTTTACTAATATCTCTTTGTACTCGTTTTATAGTATATAAATGTTCTTCTCCATTGTTGTCTTGAATACGTTGATAACTTATAGTATTAAGTTTAGAAAAATTACTTCTTAAAATAGGGTTAATAATCCAAAAATATCCTAGACTAACATTAGGTTTAGAAAAATGAGTATTAATTCTATTTATAAAATTATTAATACCATCAATACCTCTTTCATTATTTTCAAGTTGTTCACTTATAAAATATTCATTATTAGGAACTCCAACAACTTGTGTTGTAGCAGATGTTTTCTTATTTTTAAGGTATTCATTATAAAGATTATTTGCTTGAGTTTTATAAGCAGCTATATCTTCATAATGTAAATTAATAAGACTTTGATAATCTTCTGGTTGAAGATGTTTAATATTTTTTAAATTAACACTTTCTCCATATTCATAATTTTCAAGAAGATTAAGAGGATGTAAATATACAATATCTCCATCTTTATATACACATTTATAAAGAGTTTCATTACCTCTATTAGAAAATACTATATAATTAGTTTTACTATATCCTTCACTAAGTTCTCTAATAATTCCTAAATCTATAGCTCTACCATATTGAATTTTATCATTTAAATCAAACATATAAATATCATTTCCAATATAATTATTAGCTATTTCGGAAACTTTATTTATAAATTTAATATTATGAGATGAAATTATTTTAGACTTACTATGACCACGAACAAAATCTTCATAAAGATTAGCATCATATAATGTAGCTTCATTAACTATATCTATACCAGATTTAATATCTTTAATAATATTAATACCACCTTCTTCAAAAGTACTATATAATGCTTTATTACTAATACATTTAGAAGCATTATTACGACCAAAATTAAATCCTTCTACATAAAAAGCATATTTAATAATATCAATCATAGTATCTTTAATAAGTCTATTATTATTATCCATAGCTTCATTAAACAATCTATATATTTGGTCTATATTTTGTCCTTCATCATCAAAATTAATAGTTTGTTTAGCTAATCCACTATTAGCTATTTCATAAGCATTATGTAAATTAGTAGTTAAATAATTAAATATATTGTCATCACTAACAGTTATATTAGATTTAATAAATTGAACTTTATTAGCGACGTTAAGATTATGAAATTTATTATATTCTTCTTCTGTAGGATTATTAATATTTTCACAATTAAATTCATTATCAATATCATAATTAGTACCATATAATCTATCTAATGGAGTAGCTTTATCAATAGCTTTAATATTACCTTCATTATCAACAATTATATCGTGAGCTAAATTATGAGCTGTTTCTCTATACATATAAGTAAGAACATATTTTTTAAATTGATTATATGTTTCTTCATCAAGAGAATTATTAAGTATAAATCCTAAGTTATTAATAGCATTAACAAATACAGGTTTTTCAGTACTAAATTTTTCACTAGCTATAAGATAACTAGGTACAAGACAATTTCTAAAGAAAGTATTAAGAGTAGGATAACTACTACGTTTATTTTCTCCAGCTTTCATAAATCTTCTAATACCTTCATTAATATCTTCTATAATACGACCTACTCCTTCATCATTATTAATTGCTATAGAACTTGAACCAGGAATAACAGCTTCTAATAAAGTAGTTTCTCCAACTAATAATTTACTAGCTTTTCCATTATTATATAAGTCATAAATATCATAAAACTTTTTTCTATTCTTAAAGAAATTTTCAGTAGCACCATATTTATCAGCAGTAAGAATACGACCATGAGCTTCTATATTATTACTTATATCTCTAATAGCTTTAAAAGTATATACTTGTTTAAGAAGTCTAACATAATATTCATTTCCTCTTTCTACGGGGGGTCTATTATAAGTAGCAATTATATCATTAAAATCAATTTTAATATCATCAAGTTGTTCTTGAAGATTAATTCCTAATTTGTTAAGAATATTTTCTTCTATTATACTAATAGCTGTACTATTATTAATTATTTGACCTTTTTCTCCAGCATAACTTCCGTCTTCAAATACAATATTTTTAGCTATTTCTCTAATAGCAATATTAATAGGATTAGCTAGACTTCTATTAAATACAGATTGAGTTTGATAATAACCATCAACAATATAACTTATAGCTGGTTGTCTAAGCCAAAGCATAGCATGATAATGGTCCATACCAACATCAAGAAGAGTTTTATAAGTTCCAAATGTATATGGATTCTCATTAGGAATAGCACCTTCTTTTACAGCATCAAGAATATGAGCAGTAGTTTGTGAACTATAACTGGTAATAAGTTGTCCAACAACATTTCTATTATTTTTACTATGTCCTAAACCTTTATGAACAACAAAACCATCTTTAATAATATAACTATTATCTATTTTTGACGTATTAACTGTCAGACCCCCCGTAGGAGAAGCATATCGAACCAATATAGGTTGAGCTAGTTCAGTTTTAACAACATTATTAATACTATTAATTGTATCTCTATTAACACTAAAGGCTTTAAGAATAGCACCTCCCATACTATTACGTCTAAAAAATATTTGGTCTTTAAGACTATATACACTTCTATGTACTTTAGTTTCTCCTACATAATCATCAATAATTCTTTTTGCAGTTTTTATATCTTCAAAATGACTAGTGCCCATCATTTCTTCAAGATTTTTAGGATGCTGAAGAATTTCTATAGCAGCTTCAAGAATAGCATTATTTCTAGCAGCTCTACTTTGTTGTCTATCAATATTAAGTTTTTTAAATTCATTAAATGTTTTAAGACCAGCAATTTCAGCTATTTCTTTAATCTTTTTATGATAATCTTCTTTTCTTAAAAGATTAAATAGTTCTTTAGAATTAATATTAGAGAAAGCATATTCAAGACCAAATTTACTATCTTTCATTATTTGAAGACGTTGTTGGTTTATGTCAATAAATTCATTAAGAATACGATTATTACTTTTATTTATTTTAGTAAGAGTTTCTATTAAAAGTTTAAGTCTTTCATTATAAAGAATAGTTTTCTTTTGAAGAATACTATTTACAATTTCTCTAATTTTATCAGGAAGTTCTTTATATCTTTTACTTTCTTGTTCAGCATTAGTAGCTAATAAATTATTATATTCATCACTATTCTTTTTATATGTAGCATCATACATTGCAGAAATACGAGAATTAATATCAGCTCTTTGTTCATCATTAAAAGCTAATTGTTTTTCTCTTTTAAGTTTAGATTCAGCGTTCCTAATTACATAATTAGTATATCTAAGCCAAGTATTATCTTCATCTGTATTTTCATTACGTTTTATTTTAACAATAGATTTATTTTTCTTATTAATATAATGCTCATAAACTATACCATAAATACTATCAACGTCAAAATCTGAACCAGTTTGTGCAATCCATCCATCAGGAACAATGATAGTTGAACCATAAGCGTCAGGTAAAATACCAACAACTTTTAAAATACCAACAGATTGTTTACCTTCTGTAGGAATACGATAGCCAATCATAGTCGATATTTCACTATTAATAATAGCTTCATCGGAAATACCATAAAGATTAGCTGCCCAACGAGGAAGCATTACTTGTATAACATTTTCTCCATTAGAATGATATTTTAAATCTTTAGCCCATTTAACTATTTGTTCATCTTGAGTCCCATCTTCTTTAGTATTAACTTTAAGTTTTTTAAATCCAGGACTAGTAACTTGGGCAGCGTGCCAACCTGGAAGAGTTTGTCTAGCAATATTATTAGTAAATATAGCCATACAAATATTTTCAAGTTTATTGCCAATAATATTCATAAATTCTGGCATAACAGTATTTACAGTTGCATCATCATTAGCTACCACACTAGTAAAATAATCAAAAGTATTACTATCAACACCAAGTCTTTGCATTTGTTCAAGACCTAATTGATTAAATTTAGCAAAATTAATAGGATTACCACTTCTACTTATAAGATTATAATTCTCATCAAATTTAATATCAAGTTCATTACAAAGATTTTCAAAATCTTCTTCTATATTAGCTATATAATTATTTACAAATTTTTCAGAAGCACCTTTAAGTTTATTTCCAGCTTCATTAAGATTATCAAGAATCTTTTTCATAATTTGAATACCAGCTTTATTTTTAGCATCTTTCATGTGCTGAGGAACTTCTTGTTGTCTATAAAGAAAATTATAACTATATTGAGATTTAACTCCAGGACTATTAAGTTCATCAAGAACTTCTTTTCCTTTTAAATCTTTAAGATTATAATTTTCATCCCAAATATTAATAATATTAGCGTTAGCAGCTTTACTAGTTTCTTGAGTATTTAATTGGTCAATATCATTATCAATCATAAATTGTAATACAACTTCAAGTTGTGTACCTTTAACAAATTGAGGAATAAGAATAAATTCTGCATTCTTAATTTGTCTAGGAACATGAATATTAAATATATCATCATATTTATGGTCAAAATAATAATTTTTAGCAACTTGAATAAAACTATTAAGAAGTTTTGGGTCTACATCAGTAAGTTCAGCACCATTAAGTAATTGAGTAATAAGATTAGCATATTTAGGATACTCACCCAATAACTTAATACGACGAATAGCTTCATAAATAGTTATATAAGATTGAGCATCATCAACTTTTACGTCTCCTTTAAAATTTTCAATTAATTCATCAGCTCTTTCTTTACTAATACCAGTTTCTTTATTAGTAAGTTCTTTATAAATATCATCAGCTGTATCTACAGGTCTAACAATATTTTTAATAGTAACTCCTATATAAGATTTTCTAGTAACAATAGGAACTATTTGTCCATTAGATTTTTGATAACTTAATTGTTTACCATCAGTTCCAATAATTTTATCTTTAATTTCATTAGTTGAACTAAAATTATACATATCGCGTCCACCATAAGCAGTTCCGCCAGCTACATATTCTTTAGCTCGTTTAGTAAATGTTTGAGCGTCTTTATAAAAAGCAGAATTACCTTCAAATAAATCATCCATATTATTAAGCATAAGAGTATAATTAAGCATATACTCTGTAAGTCTAGTTTTATCTAGATTTTCAAAAGTCTTATTAAATTCATTATATATAATTTCTACTTCATTAGCAATAAATAAATTAATCCATTCAGTTATAGCAGCGTCAAGAGCTTCTTTTTGTTTTTCAACTAAATTAAAATTAATATTTTTTCCATCAATAGAATAATCAATATTAGATTGTGCAAGACCCCCCGTAGAAGATATATTAATCCACTCACTTAGTTTACGACCTTCATATTCAAAATCACCAATATTAAAATATTTTCCATTACCTAAATCAATATCATATAAACGATTAAATTTAAAAAGATTACCAACAAGTTTACCATTTTCTTCATATTTACCATTTTTAATATGAGCATCGTTATATAATTGTTTAGGATTTAATAAAAGAGTAGTTCCATTTTCACCAAACATAGCATATTTAGAACGAAGAGCCATTTGAATTTCACTAAAAACTAAATTTCTAAGTTGATTAAATATAGAACTATTAGTATCATATTGTTTATTAGTAAGAACAGATTGAGTATATTGTTCTTTAAATTCATTAGAAAGTTTGGATACTATTTCATCTCCTACGGGGGGATTAGTCATATCTGTATTGCCAGGAATAAGAAAACCTTCAAAATTAAAATCTTTAGCTTTAATAGTAGTACTTTGTCCTTTAATATTTCTATCAGAAATAGTAGCACTAAATACAGCTTTAGTTATTTGTCCACCAGCTTTATAATTAATAGACCAATATACTTTATCTCCTATTTTATAATTATCGGCAATTTTACTACCATGTTTAGTACTAGAAACCCATTCTTTAATATTAGCTTCATATTCTTCTTTAGAATTAATTCTGGATAATATAGCTTTAGCAAATTCAATTTCAGTATTATAAGTTTTACCATTATTCATTTTATCTGTAAAAACAGAAACATTACCAAATCCAAATCTAAGTTTAGATAATTCATTATTTACATAAGCTGTTAAAGTATTATCATTAATACCATATAATTGTTTTAATGAATATTTAGGAGCTTCAAGAATCATATTTTTAGGACTATCAGCAGCAATTCTCATTAAATAACTAGCTTTAGGAATATTAGTTTTATCTCCAGTATTTAAAGCATAATAATCATCAAGCGAAGTAATAAATGCTAAATAACCAAAATAAAAGAAATCGCTATCAGACATATTAGTATATTTAGCATTAGTTCCATTTTGTCTATTACTTATACCATTCATATAAAATGTTCTAAGTAATTGTGTACCAACATTACTTATTTCATATTGTTTAGTAGCAGGATTATAAGTAAATAAACCATAATGATTATTTCCAGAAACAAGAAGATTACTATATTTATATTCATCACTTCTCATTTTATCTTGAAGTATAGCAGTGAGAGTACCTTTATTATGTGTAGCATTAATTACATTATAAAGCCAATTATTATAAACAACATCAGATTGATTTTTACCATCTATAGTACGTCCATTAAGTTCTATATTAATTTTACTATAAGGAGAAAGCAAATTAGTAATATCATCAATAATTCTCCACATAGAATTACTTCTATAATAAGAATCATCAATAATCATACTAGGAACTTCAGGACGTTTAGCTATACCTCCATCTTGTCCAGCTATTTCATTATAAGCATCAAGTTCTTTTTTATAAGCAGAATAAACTTGAGCATTATGTTGTTTTTGACTAAGATAATTAGAATAAGCAGAAGCTATAATATTATATAAAAATTGTTTATTATTATCTATATTTTTTACATCATAAATTATATTAACAAGTTGTTTTATAGCATTACGTCTATCATTTTGTAAAATATTTTTATTAACAAAGCTATCAATAGCTTTTATATCAATACTAGGAAATATTGTTTTATAAAGTATTTGTACTTCAGAAATAGCTTGATTAATAATATTAGTAGTTTCTTTTTCTCTAACATCTTTCGGTTTTATATTATCAGTACCAACAAAAACAGCTTTATCTAATAGTGAATTAATATGATTAATCATTTCAGGAATAACAGTAAAATTACTATTAGATGCAGTATATTTAATATCGTTAATTAAATCATAATACATCTTACGTTTACTATTATTCTTTACATTACTTTGTCTATATTTGATGCTACCGTCAGTTTCAATATCTATTTCAACATTATCTTTAACAGGTTTACAAAAATCTTTAAATAAAGCATAAGCTAAATCATTAGGTTGTGAACCACCAGCTTCATCATATAATATTCTAAGACCATAAAAATCTTTTTTAGTAGTAGCAAGTTTGAGAAGTTCTATCATAAAATTATCAATATTAGTACCAGCATTTGTATTAGCACATATATCAAATAATTCGGCAGAAACTTCTTTATAATCTAAAGTTTGAGTTGTTCCAATAGTATTACTTCTATCTTCTAAATATATTTTTTTACCATCTACTTCTGTAGGAATAGGACTACTTAATCTAGGTAATCCATTAATTTTTTGTTTAACAACTGCACTAATTAATTGACTACTATTTTTAATATCATCTCCAAAATTCCATTGAGCAGTTCCACTTAATTCTTCAGTAGCATCAAAATCATCACTAAATTCATCAGTATTTTCTTCTCCAAGATTAATACTTTCAACATTTACATCTTTAAATAAATCGTTAATTTTAGAATGATTTCTAGCATATACATAAAAATCATTTGTTCTAGATGCTTTAACTAAATCTGCATAATTAGCATTTCTTTCAGCATTAGGAATATTTAAATCATTACGATGATTATTAAAATAAACAATAGCAAATTTAAATCTATTTACTATAGATTTATTACCAGCAGTTTCATCTGCATTTTTAGCTTCATTCCATTGAGTTAATTCATCATCTGTAAGATATTTTTCATCAACACGTTTAATAAGTTCTTCGCTAATATCTTTTCTAAATTTAGCTATAATAAATTCTACATTATTAGCAGTATTCATATTATGAAGTAGCATAACATAATTAAGTTTATTTGCATAAGAAGCAAAATACTCTTTAGCATCATTAGCTACTATCATATTAGCAAAACCAAATAATCCACTTCTTTTACTAAGTTTAGTACTTTTAGACGGATTAAATATTTTCTTATTATAATAATCAATAAGACTTTGTTTAACTTCTTCATCTGATTTACTTAATATACTAGCAAATCCTTTACTATTAATTATATTAAGCAAATCATTACCATACTGAATGTCATTTCCAGCTATGGATTGAATTATAGAATTAATTCTTTTATCACTTGAAAAGTTATAGTTACAATCAGCCATATCTTTAATTGTTTATTTGTTTGTTGTAATAAAAATAGGTGAGCTATTTTCAAGCTCACCATTGAATTTATTTTATTTTATGAACTATTCTATTAGCAATGTAATTTAATCGCTCCAGCAGAAGCTAAAGTACCAAATTCGGTTCGTTGGTCAGGTCGTAAACTCTGTTCAACGGTCGATAAGTTGGTTACTTGAATATCTTCAAATATAAGTTCAGAAGCCATATTATCTAAATCATTAAAATTATCTTCATCATTAAATTCAGTTAAATCAAAATCATCAGATAAACTATCTGCTAAACTTTGTAAATCAGAATATTCTTTAGCAGTATATTCAGGAGTTTCAGTATATTGTTCTTGAACAGATTCAGGTTTAACTTCTGAAGGTTCACCTATAGTTGCTTCTTGATTATTTTGTATATCTCGATTAACATTCCCCGTAGAAGGAGCATTATCAAAATTCAGCTCTCCTTGTATAGGGGTACTAACATTAGTTACTTTTTTATTATTTGAAATTCCATTAGAAAGTAATCTAATTTGTCTATTAAGAAGACTTCTTTCATTTATTTTATAATCATTTCCAAAGAAAAGTTTAGCAATAAAATCAATAAATTTATCCCAAAGAGTCTTTTTACCTTCAACAACTTCATCTTCTATATTATTGAGTAAATCAATAAAACTTCTATTTGTTAAAGTATAAGCAATAAATTCTTCTACAGCAGTATCATTTTTACCATTACGTTTTAAATTATTAATATAATCTCTAAGTTTATTGAGATTATTACGAAGAATATCAACATTTAAGTTATTAGCTAAAGCGTATTGAGATAATTTATCTCCATTATCAACAAATTCGTAAAGTTTATCTATAATATAATTAATACCATCACGAATTTCTTCTATATTAACTTTACCAGCTTTACTAGCTATAAGACCATGAACTCGTTCATGTAATAAAGTTCTAATAAATTCTTCTTGACTAGATTCATCATTAGGATTTACTCTAGTAAGTAATTTAGTAGTTATTTCATAAGTTCCATTTTCATAATAACTAGCATCAACTTCTTTATTAGGATTATTTGCATCATATTCTATAAAATCTCCATTTTCATCGAAAGCTCTAATAATAAAATTTGTTGGCAATAAACCAACAGAACCTATAGTTCTAATACTTCCATTACTATTAAAAAATGTTCCAACATAATTAGGAGCAAATAATTCTAATAGTTTTTTAGTATTACGTTTAGGTAATAATTTATTAATAGAAATATTATTACCAGATTGTCTAGCTTTATTAAGAAAATCATTAATATTTTTATTTTCTTCTTCTTGAACTCTATTATCTACTTGATTTCCAGATTGTTCATTATAATCAACTTGGATATTAATATTAGCTCCTTGATTAGTAGTTAATGGATTAAAATTAGTTTCTTTTCCATTAATAACTTTCTTATCAAGTTGAATTTTACCAGTTTTATATTTACTAATAAATTCAAGATAATTTCTAGCTTTATATTCATGATTATTAAGAGTTATTATCATTTCTTTATTATTCTTCTTTACATAAGGAGTATCAATAGTAACATTTTCAAAATAATCATAATTTGAAGCTATACGAGCTATTCCAAATAATCTACTAATAAAATCATTAATAGTTTTATCAGATAATTGTTTACCACTAGTAACATTTCCATCTGAATTAGTAAAACTAATACCAGTACTTATATTTCCAGCATTATCTCTTTTATATATTGTAATATCAGCAGTTTTATTTGTACCTACATTTTTATAATAACTAATAATAATTTTATCATCTTTAGTTTTATAAAGAGCCATATCTTGAATAAGTTTATTAGGACCGATTAATTCTTTAAGTCTATCATAAACTGTATCAAAATCTATAACTCCATTTTTGAAATTAATAAAAATATTATTTATTTCAGCAAGTAAATCTTTTCCGAAATCATCATCTTTTAATTCGTTAATAGTAGAAGCATAAATAGGAATATAATCTGGATAATTACTACCATTACTAAGAGCTAAAAGTAATGGAGAACCTAAATTTCTATTAAATCCAGGTATATTATGTATTCTACCATTATCTAATTTAATTTGTCCTTTATCAATTATTCTAGCTAAATGAACTTCTCCTTCAGAATTATCAGATTTATCTAAATTAAAGCCTACAATAGAATCAGCATTAATAGGTTTAAGTTCTCCTTCTTCAATTGGGTCTCCTCTTTGTGAACGAGTAACATTTAAAGTAACAACAGCTGGATTTTTACTAGTATTCGGCATACCTTGTAATTGTTTATTAAGCTGATTAGTAAAATCATAATTAGAAATCTGCCTAATAATAAAATCCTTATAAAGTATTACAACATTACGATTCAAATCAGAATTTAAACCACTTACTCTAGAAAATTCAATAATAGGATATATAAGTTGAATAAAAGAACTTACAGCTCCTTCTTTATTAGTAGCAAAATTAGAAAAATGTTTACTTAGAAAATCATTAATAATTTTACATTTTAATATATCTTCTATTTGTTCTTTATAATTAATAAGCCAACCATCTTTAAATTTTTTATTAACTTTAAGATTAACCATTTCATATCCTAAATCAAATATAGCATTTAATGCTTTTCCATCATCTTTTGACAAAGGAATATTTTCATAGTTCTCATTATAAGGAAATAAAGTAGTAAATATATCATCTAAATCAGATGTATAAACTCCATTTTCATTTAAAATATTATAATTTATACCACGAGCAGTTATATTATATCCATTACCATTAGCACTTCTTTTACCTATAGAATTATAACCTATTTGTACCATTTTACCATCTTGTTCTACATAAAAGTCTATACCAAATCCACTACTATGTCTTACAGCATAAATAGGAGTACCAGCTTCAAGATATAATTCTTTATTAATAACATTTATACGTTTATCAGCTGTAGGGTCTATAGCTCGTTTAAATATATCTTGACCTATATTATCTCCAGCTTCAACTTCATTAAATAATTTATCAAGTTTTCTTTCACTTAATCTAAAAGGAACATATTTAAGTTTATAAATAGTATCTCCATTATTATATCTACTTCTAAAAAATAAACTCATATTATTATAAATATTTCTTAGAGTAGTTCTATCAACAATACCATTACGAATTAAATATTTAATAAGTTCATCAAGATTTACATATAATCTTTGACTATTAGTAACTATATTATTTTTTTCTACATATCTTTCTATAAGATTAATATATAATTGTCTTAATTGTTCATTAGCTAAATTATTATTATTTGCAACAGCTGCGCTTTCAAAAATAAGACTACTATTACTTTCTTCTATAGCTTTTCTAAAATAATTAATATTTTGAACAGCATCTTCAAATGAAATTCCATTATTGCTAATAGATTCATAAAGTTGCATATCAAAATCTTTCATTTCTCTATCTACATCTTCTTTATTATATTTATTAAGAAGTTGTTGTTTTATTTCATTAAATATAGTATTATAATCTCTAGCAAACCAATCTATATTTTTATTAGATAAAGCTTTACGAATATCATTTCTAATAGATTTGCCTACTTCATAATCTCCTTGAGATTGAATAGTAATAGCTTCTAAATTTGCTTTATCTTCTGGACTTATATCTGGGTCTAATTCTTCACTAACAATAACTTCACCTTCATTAGTAGTAATAACTGATTGTTGTGTTTGACTCCCCGTAGAAGTAGAAGATGTAGACTGAGTTTCTCCTTCTACGGGGGAACTAACAGTTTCTTCACTAGCTTCACTTTGTATAGGAGTAACAGGAACTTCAGTAACAGGTTCGTCATTTTTAACAGCTTCAGGAGCTTCTTCTCTTTTTCTAGCTTCTTGTCTAAGTTTAATACTAATTTTATCTAATATAGGAGCATTATTATAACTATAAAGATTATATTTTTCAATAGCTTTTTTAAGTCTAGTCTTAACTTCGTCTGGAAGATTTGTTTGTCTTCCATTAAGTTCATCAGCAATTTCTTCTAAATTTAAATCTTTATTAGATATAATATCATTAATAGTTTTATCAGCATCTCCTAATTCTTTATCTCTAAATGCTCTAAGAGTATTATTAATAAATTCAGCTTCTTGAGTAATTTCATTTTTAGTATTTAGAATTTCTCCTCCGTTAATTAAAGCTCTACTAGTAAATGTAAGTTCATTATTTTTAGCATCAGCTATTTCTTTATTTATATTAGAAAGTTCATCATAAATATCGTCATAAGATTTTTTACTAGAAATATCTATATCTATTAATTCTTTATTTAAATTATCAGTAGTTTCTTGAGTTTTAGTCATTCCATCACTAAGAGTTTTTTCAAGATTACTATCTCTAACATCAATGGCATTTCTTAATTGTTTAGCAGCATTAGTAAGTTCTTCTTGTAAAGAAGTTATTTGATTATCAATTTCATTACGTCTATTTTCTAATTGTTTAAGTTCAGGTTTTTTATTATATATAATATTTTTAATTCTATTAAGTTGTCTAATTTGTTTTAAAAAAGTACTACGACTAATTCTATCAGTAGTAGATTCATTATATCTTCTTTTATAATCTTCAATTTGATAATTAATTTCTTCAAGTTGTTCTTTATAATAAGCAAGTTCAAGTTCTTGAAGTTTTGTTCTTATTTCTTTTTCGTCATCACCAGAATAATTATTAATACGCATCAAATCTTCAATATGAACTCCGAAATCAGTAGCAAGTTTTTCATGATTTCTAATTTTAAGTTTTGCTTTAACATTATTTAAAGCTATTTGACGAGCAATATTTTCTGAAAAAGAATTAGCAATAGCCATTCCTAATTCTTTTTCATACATATCGACAGTTTCGTCCATTTTACTAATAGCTCTATCAGCAAAACTTTTATCTTGTTCATTAAAATTTGTATCTTTAACTGTTTCTTTAAGAGCATTATAATTACCTCTGTCATAAGCATTTAAAGCTATATTAACAAGCATATCATTTTCCAAATCTTGTTTTATTAATTCACCTTGATATTCATCAGTAAGAGGTTCATAAACAACATTTCCTTCTTGGTCTGTTATTATATTATTATTTTCATCTGTTCTATAATTATAAACATCATAACCATCGTCAACAAGTTTTCTTAATTCATGATAACGACCTATTTCGCTAATACGAGATTTAATTTCTTCAGTTCTATAAGAATCCATAACTCCTTCTTGACGACGAAGATTATATCCAGCAGCATCTTCAGGATGTTTTTTTTTATATCGTTTATCTTGATAAGCATTAATACCTCTCATAGTAGCACCACCTAATCCTTGAAAAGTAATACCACCAATCCATCCCCAAAAAGCATTTTCTAAACTTTCTTCATCAGTAATAATATCAAGATAACCTCTAACTTGTTGTTTAGGATTTAATTTATTAAGAAGATTTTCTTCAGCTCTTTTTTGAGTAGTATATTGCCATGATTCTTCTAAACCTTCAGTAGCTTCAGTTAAAACAATTTTAGGATTTATCATTAATTTCATATCATCAACAAATCCTTTAAAACCAGTAAGAGGTTCATAAGTTTTACCACTAATTTGTGCAGCAAATTTACGTTCTTCATCACGAACAGCTTTACTAAGAGGGCCTTTGCCTTGAAAACCTTTCCATACTTTATTAAGAGCTTTAAGTTGTATAGCATCAAAAGCTATAAGATACATATCTTTCCAAAATACATCATCAGCAGATTCACCAGCTATTAATTCTGCTATTTCTCTATCAGATTTGTTAGCAAATTCAGGATTGTTTTTATCAAATTCATCTCTTTCTTCATTAGACATATTGGCAAGACCATTCATAACTTGGTCAATACTATTAGTATAAGTTTGTCTAGCTTCTTGATAATTTTCAGCAATTCTACTAACAGCAGCCATTCCTAATACTTCACTTCCTTGTCCTATTATTTGAGCACTTCTAGCACTATTAACTGTTAAAGCTCCAAGTTTAGCTCCTTTAGCAACAGTATTATAACCTTCTAATAATTTAGTAACACCTTTAGTGGCATTAATAGCTTTAGCTAATAATCCAACGCCTTTGGTAACAGCAAGTCCGGGAGCCATTAAAGCTAAAGAACTTACAATACTAGTAGCTCCATTAAGCCACCATCCACTATCTGTTAAATCAAAACTTTCACCAGGATTAACTCTATATATCTCATTAGCTTCTCTAATAGCTTCTCTAGCTTCTTCTATAGCAGTACTAAGAGGATTAGAATAATCTCCACCTTGATTACCAAGTAAAGCATCACCCATATCAGTAAATGCTTGAAGAGTTCCTAGAACTATTTGGTCTCCTACAGTTTGAACACCAAATCTCCAAAGTTGTTCACCAAAAGATTGATTAATAGCTCTTTGTCTATTAAGTTCATCAATATTACTTTTAGGAGTAACAGGTATATCATATTTATTATATTGTAATGGGTTATAATGAATAACATTTTGACCACTTAAATCAACATTTCTAATTGCTTTTTCACTAGAATATGTAGGAGTATTATCAAGATTGTTATTTTGTATATATCTTTCAAAAGGATTTATATAATTAGAGCCAGCAGCATTTGCCGGCTCTTGATTCATTTTATTAAAAGCATCTTTTAAACTCATATATTATTCTCCTTCTAATTTATTTATATGATAAAATACAATAGCTTTGATTTCATCTTCTGAAGCTTCAGGATTTAAATCAATAACAGCTTGAGTTAAATTGTTATTAAATTCTATTTCTTCAGAAGGACTAAAAGGTCTATTATTATTTATTCTATTAAGATAATAATTATAAAGTTCAGAAAGTCTTCTATCTCCAGAAGCAATACTTATAGCTTCTCGTTGAGTTATTGGTTCAGGAGAAGGTCTATATTGACTACTATAACTATACCGACCTGTATTTTTATCAAAATAAATAGTAGTTTTACTTCTATCAAAAGGAATTTCTGTAGCTCCAGCATTAACAAAATTAGATAAGTCTTTTGCAGCTACAAAATCAGGATTACTATAAATAGCTTGCATAGCTTCATTAGTATATAAAGGGTCAGTAGTAAGAGTAAATCTATACATACCATCATTTTTACCTGTAAGTTTTATTCCATATTTTTCCAAATTATCAATTACAGCACCATAAGTTTTATTTTTTCTTAGACTTTCAGTTTCAGAAAATTGAACATCAAATTGTTCTTTAGTCATATCAGTCTTAACATTTCTATTAACACTACCTTCAATTTCTCCATTCATTATCATACGAATAAATTGCATAATACTTTGTTTAGCAGCACCTTCTTGTATAATTTGTTCAGAATTAACACCAGTACCAATACTCATTTCTTTATCAGTAACATTACCAAATCCGCTAAACATATCTTTATACCATTTCTTATAATTATTATAATCAGATTCATTAACTTCATCTCCCATAAGCATATTTTGTCTCATACGATTATTAGCAAGACTTTCAACAATAGTATTCATACTATATAAATCATCTTGAACATATCCATAATCATTATTTTTTATATTATTTTTTAAATCTTTAATAGCTTGATTATATAAATTATTTATTTGTTTACCAGCAATTTCAAAAGGATTATTAGGTCTTCTTGTATAAATAGTTCCACTTAAAACGGAAGGGTCTCCATTTAGTATCATATTTTCTTTATTTATATATGGTTTTATAATATCATACGCTTTACCTAATTTATCAGCATGGTCATAATTCATATAAAGTATATCATTACCATCTTCAGATGGTTCTACACTAAGACCTAAATCATTAATATTAATACCTTTCATAGCTAATGCTTTTTTAATAGAATCAGGACTTACATTAGTTTCAATAGCTATTTTATCTTGTCCATTAAATAAATTATTAATAATTTGATTATGTTTAATAATATATGTATTCTTATCTGTATCAATCATACTAATACCAGCATCTATAGCAGCAGTATAATCTGCTGGATTTTTTATATTAGGATTTTTATCAATAAGATGTTTATAAACATTATTAGATAATTCATATTCATATAAAACTCTATATTCTTCAGGAGTTAATCTACCATCTTGAATAAGAGCTTGCATTCCAGCATCAATATTTTTATCATTCCATTGTATATCATATTTAGCAGCAAGATTAGCCATTTGTTGTACAGCTGCATTACGAGTAGCAGCTACACCTTCAATAGTAGCATCAGGCTCTTCGCGAGTATTTCCTTTAAATTTAGTATTTTCAATATCTCCAAACGTATCAAATAAAGTTTTAGAAAAATCTCCATTAGTACCTTTTCTTTTATTATGTTCTTTCATAGCTGCAACACTCATACCAGCAAGAGGAGTCATAGTAGTCATAGATTTACTATAACTAGCAATATTAGCAAATCCATCAAGTATTCTTTCAATATATTGATTTCTAGTAAGTAATTTACCATCTTTACCTATAATATTCATTTTGCTACTAGCATCTCCTTTATCATTATACCATTTATCAATATCATAATTTTGATTAATACTATCTAAAGCTCCAGGAGTTCCTCTAATAACAGTATCTAAAGCTAATCTAACTTTATCTTTACTAAGAACTTCATATTGTCCATTAACTTTATAATAAGGAAGTCCATCAATAGAAGCATCAACATTAGTCGTCCATCTTCCAGAAGCATCTTTATAATATACAATATCACTACCGCTAGCATCTGCAGCAGCTAATTGAGTTGCTCTAGCCATTAAAGCTCCAATATCTACATTATTAACATAATTAACTTGAGGTGTCCAATCAGTACCACCTATTACTCTACCTGAATCATCACGAATATCTTCATAATGATATTTATTCATAACTTTAAAATAAGCTTTTTGTTTATCATTAAGATTACTTTTATCAAGATTAGTTTCCCAAGTTTTATATTGTTGTTGAGCACGAACTCTACCAATCATACCGGGGTCAGAAGCAATATCACCAATCATTTTATTTAATTCATCAGCAGCAGCATAAGCATTACCATAAAGATACATATCAGACATAGCATTATCAAGTTTAGCTATTTGTTCTTGACGCCAAGGGTCTTCATCTTTATTTAAATCAAGAGCAGCAATAGCAGCTTTAGAAGTACTTAAATTATTAATAGTTTGTTGATGTGCATCTTCGAGTCTTTTATATGTTCTTTCTACAGCATTTAAATCTATAGAAGGAGTATATTCAGGATAAACAACTGTAAAAGGCATAATTATTTTCTTTTAATTTTACTACCATATCTTTTCTTAGTCTTTGCTACAATTTCATCATCAAGTGCTTTTGTTGCTAATCTACCAGCAACAGCGATAGGATTAGTAGCTAAACTAGGAATTGTTGCATCACCGCTAGATTCTTGACTTTGAATATTTCTAGCCATAGCAGCTCCATGAGGATAAGCTCTATTAAACATACGTTCTATAGCTTCATCTCTACGTCTTTGGTCTCTACGTCCAATATAACCTTGAACTGTCTTATTAAGATTATCAAATAAACTAGACCAAGCAGCACCACGAAGACGTCTACGCATATTAGCAATATTAGCATCAGATTCAGCCCAATAATTTAATCTATTAGTATTACGATTACGAACACTTTGTCTATTAAGTTTATCTTTATTAATAAGTTCAGTTTCTTTATTTTCTTTAGTACCCCATTGTTCATTAGCAGTATATTGAGCTTGATTACGAACTCGTTGTTTACGAGCTAAAGCTGTACTACTAGAAGCTGTATTAGCATCAATATCTCGATAAGCTTCTTGACTAGATTCTCTAATTCTATCAAGTTGAGGATTAATATTCCAATTAGTTTTAAGTTTAACAGGAGCTTCAAGATAAGGTTCCCAACTACGAAGATTAGTTCCCCATAAATCAGCACCAAAAGCTCCAAGAAAACCAAGTCCATTAACTACAAGAGAAGTAAGGTCATTATTCCATTTAATTCTTCTACGGGGAGTAGAACTTTGAGGAGTTTTAGCTTGACCCCCCGTAGGAGATGAATTACGTCCAATAGGAGATGAATTACGTCCAATAGGAGATAAATCAGGTCTAACAGGTTGTGGAACATTAGGAGCTTTAAGAAGTTCAGGCATTTCATATACTTTAGTCATATTATTTTCTAGGTCATTAGCAATATATCTATTATTAGCTTTAAGTTGTTCATTATATTTAACAATAACATCTCTTGGTAAATTTATACCGGTATGATATTGTTCCGTAGCATTACTCCAACGATTGTCTAACCAATTACCTGTATTACCTCTAGCTACAGTATTATTATTAATGTTATTAAACAAACCTTGAGCGTCTCTAGCAAACCATTGTTGATAAGGCAATACAGCTTTATTAACATCATAAGTATCCCCACTTGGGTCAAAATTTACAGTATTCTTAGTAGCAAAATAAGCATCTTGCCTAGCATGGTCTTGAGTTAAATCTATATTTTTATAATAATCAAGAAGTTCAGGAGAATAAAGAACATTAGTTTCCCAAGTATCATTGGCTAAAGTACCTCTTCTACCTGTAGTAGTGGTTAAACCACCTTCAGCTTTTCTACGTCCACCACATTTTTTACGTGGAGTAGTAATTAATCCGTTTTTTACATTTCCATTTATTGTAGCAATCATACCACCATTTCTTTTTTGATTAAATTGATTTTTAAAATTATCATCTAGAATAATCATATCATTAAATGTTTTACTATTTTGATTATTTTTATCTACATATCTTATAGGAATTTCATTAATAAAAGTAGGAATACCAGAATTATATTTATCTGTAGGTCTAGTTGCAAAATCTAAAGCTCTACCAAGAACACTATTAGATTGGTCCCAAACATCAAAAAGTCTAGCTTTATTAGGACTTTTAATAGCTAGACTTGCATCTTTATAATCTAATATGGGTTCTTTTGTTTCAATCATATCTCCATTAATTCTAATTATATTTCCTACATTATTATCAATAACATCTTTTTTATTTTTTGGTATATCAATAGTTTCGTAAGGATACATACTATGATAATAATATTTGTTTAGGTCTCCAATAACATTATTATTTTTAGTATCTATAAGAGATTCTTTAATTCTACTTTTTCTAAATCCAGTTTCGTCTCCATAAATAGATAAACGTAAAACGTTTTTATTACTTTTATTATTATAAATTCCTGTATAAGGTTTATCATCAATAGCAGAACCTATAATAAATCCCATTCCATCAATACCTCCACTATTTCTAGCAGCTTTATATGCTAAACCTTTAGTAATTTCTCCATCATTATATAGCATATCTATATCTCCAGCAACTTTAGGAGCTTTATTAAATAATTTAGCTCTTCTACCCCATTTAGTAATTAATCTAGGTAATTTACCAATCTTACCAATTTTACCAATAACAGGTAAAGCTCCAGCAGTTTCAAATAATAAATTACCAAATAATTGTAAATCTATAGGATTATCTTTATAATCATTAAAAGCTCGTTTAACATCATTATAAGAAGTAATACCTGTAGGGTCTAATAATTTAACAATATCCCAAGCAAGTTCTTTATTTGTAACAGGTTTATTATTTAAACTATCTTGATTATCGCTACTTCCGCCTTCTTTATATTTACTGCCATCATCATTAAGTCTATGTCTATCTTTAAATCTTTCTTGTTCATTAAATACTTTATCTGGGTCAGCTCCAGCTAAAACTTGTTTAGCTGGACTAACACCACCACCAATAAAATCTTGAGCTGAAAGTACTCTTAATTCATTAGGTTTCATTTGTACTATTTCACCACCTTCAGCTTCAATACCAGTTCTAGGATTTTCGCCTATATCAATACCTCCTTGCGCATGACTACGACCTTGTAAATAATACAATTCACCATTATTATCTAGAGATATTGCTCGACCTCCTCTTACTATGTTAGGAATACGTCTTTTACGAAGTCTAAGTGAACTCATCTCGTTTGATTTAAGACCATTTATTTCTTAGCTTTGCTATTAATCGAGATGGACACGCCAAGTCCACAGCGACGACGAGAAGTGCCAAATTTGGCTTGTTTGCCTCCGCAACGCTTCATGTATGAATCAGCACCGCCGACTAACGGTTGAGTTGGAATAGGTGCAGCACTATTAGTATTAGCAGTTACAATATTATTAGTAGGCATTTGAACATTATTAGTACCAAGTTGATTTAAATTAGTAAGTCCTTGTTTACGAATACTAGTTTGAGCAACTTCAGTTTTCTGTGGACCTTTAACAAATGCTTTACCTATTTCACCAACCATATTACCAGCTTGCATACCCATACTAAGACCAGCTAAACCTTTCTTACGACCACCACATTTAAATTTGCCTGTCATATTACCAATACTTCCAGCCAAATTCATAACACCTGAAAGACCAGCTTCTATTTTACCAGCAGTATTAGATACATCTCCTATTGTACTAAAATTCGATTGAGCTTGACCCCCCGTAGGAAGAGGAGATGCGACTGTACTAGAACTATTCATTTTACCAATATTACCAATTTGTGATTGTAAATCTTTATTAAGACTATCAATATTGTTAGTAGGACTTACATCAATTTTAGGAGCTTGAAGAGGAGTTAAAGCTCCAAGCTCAGCTTTTTTTCTACCACCACAAGCCATTTTACTAGCTTTACCATAGCAAGCTCTTTTACGACCACCACATTTCATAACATATTTACTTTCAAATTGTTCTTGAAGAGCTTCATTATTATTAATTTCATCATCCATTCCACCTTTACTTTGTAGAACAGCATTAACATAATCTTGTTGCTGTTGCTTTTCAGCTTGTTTCTTTTTACTAACAATACCAGCAATTCCTTTTGCTACACCAAGACCAGCACCAACAACAGCACCAATAAATGCTTTACGTCTATCTCTATATTGATTCATATAACATTTCTTTGTTTAGTAACAATACATTGAATATTTTCAAATTCAATTCTTTTGTTAGGAGTATTTTTAAATATAAAACGAACTACAATTTGATTACCATAAATTCGTCTAAGTTTATCACTTATTTCGCCAGGATGAGCAGGAATATTATTTCTAAAATAATTAAAATTCCAATTACCAAGTTCAAAATAAGGAAGTTTATAACGATTATATCTATTAGGGTCATTAGTAATATCAACAGTTATATCAAACGTATCACAATATTCATTAAAGATACGAATAATATCGCCGCTATAATTAGGTACATTTCTATTAGCATAGGCTACATTAGACCACGTTTCTTCTTCTACGGGGAATGTGTCATTAACTACATTATTACCATAATCATATCTATTAAGATAATTATTAATTCGTTTTACTTTATATTTAATATATTCAAGGAACTTAATAGTTTCATACATATCATTAAAAATAACATCTATATAAGATGCTTGAACTTCACCACCTTCAGGAACTTGAAGGAATAAATTTCTATCAATACCATTAGTTTTATTATATAAATCATTTAGATTATTATCATATCTACCATAATTAGTTTCATAAGTATATTGTTTTAAACTAGTAGCTTGAATAAAATGTTGATAATAATTATAAACTTTAGTGTTATAAGCATAATCAAATTTATAATCATGAGCACTAATATATGTACCGGTTTGAGTATTATAACTTAGAGTTTCCCAATGTTCACTATCAATAGTAAAACAAGCAAGTAATCTATTATTATATTTATCATTACCAAATCTAACTTTAATTGGAAGTTCTTTTTCTAACCAAAGATAAATATTATCATCAACGTAGTTAATAGCTTTTTCATCAAACTTAAATATACGATGAAAATCATTATTATAAAAGACATAACCAAACTCTCCAACAATGTAAGCGAATCTATCTTGAATACCAGCAAATCCTTTATCACTTGTATAAACTTCTTTATATTGTGTATCAAAAGCATCAGGAGTTAAGAGTTGAACATCTTGATTTTGAGTTTGAAGAGCAGCTGTTCTATCAAACATAAACATACTATGTTCAGTATGAGCAAGAAGATACAAACCAATACCAACTAAATTAACTATATTACCTTTATTTTCAGTAATAATTTTATAGTTATTAGCAGTATAAGTTCGCCAAGCATTTACATAAGATTCGTCTTGAATAACATCACTACGTCTTATAGTCTTATCATATTTAGTAATATTACGTCTATTAGGGTCATAAGCAAGAAGTAATTTATCATAAACAACTTCATCAGGAAATTGATAACGATACATATCTAATGTTTGATTAGGCATAACAGGTCTACCAGGAAATAGAACATTAGGACCACCATGAAACATAAGAGAATCATTTGGTAGAGCTGCTATTCGTTTAGTATCTTCTTCATCATCAAAACGTTCTTTATTATTAATATTAAGAATAAAATATTGAATATCAGGTCTATTATTTTCTTGTTTACTTTCAAAAAATCTATGAAAATAACAACTATGTTGAACAAGACGTTGAGGACTAACAACATTATAAGAACCTTGATTAAGAGCATAATATCTACAACCGTCAGTACCTTTAACAGTAGTCCATTGTGGGTCCCATCTAGCACCAGTACGTCTAAATACTATAGTACTATTATATGTACAACATCCGGGATAAGCACCAAAAATATTATCATCATTTAGATTTGTTCTATCATCAATAAGACGAATATTATTAATACGAACAAGTTCTTTATTAGGATTAGTATAAATATTATTATTTAAAGACCAAACAGTAGCGATAGCATTATATTCATAATTTTCTTTATTAAATACACCCGGATTACGAACACGAAGTCTAGTTCCTTTATTAAAATTATTTGGAGCATCAGCAACTAATATTTCATAATCTTCAATAGGATAAATAATTTTGTCTACATCTTTAAATCTCTTTGTAGACATAACTTCAGGAAGATTAAGACTAGCTCTATCTTCAGCTACTTTATTAGTTCCTTGGTCTTGCCAAAAACCTCTATAATCAAACATAGACCATCTAAAACTAATAGCATTAAAATCTACTTTAAGTCTAGATGTTGTATTTAAATCTTCACTATATACAAATACATTTTTATGAACATCTTTTTCATCAGATATACCACCGGTAGCTATATTATTATTTCCTCGATAATAAGTCCAACGTCCATCATAATCACCTTTAAATTTATCTTCTAGATTATCCAAATCATGATTAGTCGGATGGTCATCAATATCTTCACTAGCATCAGTTTCACTAGCAAAACCTACAACACGACTCATAGGTTCAGCTTTTTCATAACTAAGATACCAACCAATATAACCTAAATCTTTAAGTCTTTGAAGAAAATCTCTAGTTGTAGTATTATTCATGTCTACATCTACATTAGCTCCAAATACTCTAAATTGAGAACGTGTATTAGCATAACCAACATCAGCTACCATATTATACATTGGTACTCTATGAAAAGTCTGTCCACTATTATTAGCATAATAACCCCATTTAAGATTTGTACTACCAACAGCTGTAAGAACTTGATTATAACCTATAAGACCACTACTATTCTCACCTCCATTATTAATAAATTGATATAGTTTATAATCTTTCCATTTAGTAGGATTATTACGATAAGCAGCATAAATAGCTTTAAGTTGTTGGTCAGTTATACCAGCTTCAGTTTTACCATTAAAATAAGTTTCAAGAGTTTGATTAAGGTCTATACCATTCCAATCACTATCAAGATTTGGTATATGGAAACCATAAGTGCTTTGACCAAACTTATCAACAAAATGAATATAAAAACTATAAACTTCACCAGGAACTAAAGTTTTATGAGTAAGTCTACTAGCAAATGATTCTTTATAATCAAGATATGGACTATAAGCAGACATCCAATTATAACCACCATCTAGATATACAGATTTATCACCATTATCCCATGTAATAGTAAGGTCTGTACCTAACTCTTGAAAACTTCCATCAGCATTAACATGACCTATACTACATCTACTATCATCTTTATTCCACCAAGCAAAAGAATCACGACCTCCTCTTTGAAATAAAATAAACTTCCAAGCATAATCTTCACCATAACCCGGAACATTAATCAATTTATTTCTATCAGTACCAATAACTTCATAAAGAGGTACTCCAAAATGACTACCAGGAAGCCAACCACCCATTATACGATGCCAAGTACCATAATCATAACCTTTTACTTTTTCCCAACTTTTAGCATTACTAAGTTTACGTTTACCTTTAGCATCATCAGCTGCATGAATAAGATTAGTATCATAACAAAACTCATCCATACAATAATCTTGAAAATAAGTAATACTATTAAGGTCTATAGCATTTTCTTTTGGATTTTGTCTTCTATATGGAGCATAAGCAAAAAGTTTAAGTTTGAATATTTTATTAATCTTATAACCTTCATCAAATAGACCAATTTCTTTTTCACTAATATTATAATTAGTTTCAGTATAATTACTTATATAATTACGATTTTGATAATTAATCGTATTACGAACATTATAATAATTATATTTATCAAGAGTTAATTCTTCAAGACTAGTTTCAACTAGTTTTTCTCTATTAAAAATATATTCATATTCTTCAAGTTTGTTATTACCATTAGTTTCAGGATATCTATCAAAATCATCACTACGAAAACATTTAGTAGTATCGTTTCGTTTAATAACAATACCAATTTGATATTTTTGAAAATTAAGAACTTCCCAAGTAGCTTGAAACTTAAATCTAATTTTAGGAAGATAAGTACAAAATTCTCTATTACTACTATAAAAATCTATACAGCCATAACCATGTCCTGATTCATCATCTTGGTCTCCATAATCATAATACCAATTATAACGACTAACAGCATTACGTTCTATATCATCACATATAATAGGAAAACCAATACTATACCATTGAGTATAATTACCCCAACAATCAATCTTATATCTAATAAAGAAAGTATAAATACCTTTAAAAGCATTACCATTAATAAGTCCTCCCCAAGTTACATTACAAACAGGAACTTGTGGAACAACAGCATTAACCCAATCAGCTCTATTACCAAATCTAGTACTAATGTCAGTACCATCATCTTCATTTTCTAATTTTCTATTATTAACTTTACGTTCATCAACAAAATCTTGAACAGTAAAAGTTGGATTATCAATACATTTTCCTAAAGGCTTATTACATATAATATCCCAATCATCAAAATCAAATGTTTTAAGAGGAACTTTAATATCTTGTTTATTACTTTCATAAGTAGCTACAAAATTTAATTCTTCTTTATCATAAGGGTCTTCAGCTAATTGTACAATAAGATGTTGATTAATATTATAAGTATAATCACCTTTAAGTTTACCGCCATGCCATTTCCATTGGTCAGAAACAAGAATACAATTATTTACTTTACTATCATTTAATGTACTAGTACCATATTCAACATCTTCGTTATATCTGAATATTTTACCATCAAATTGATTATTAACTGGATTAGGACTAACAGTAAATATTACTAATTCAGTAGAAGTTGGAATAACTCCAACAATATACCATCCTGTTCCACCATAAACATTAGTTATAGCTTCTTTAATATGTTCATTTTGTCTAATTCCTTCTTCATTTGTTAATCTAGTCAAATCATTACTAAGTTTTATATTCTTAGCTTGAATAAGACTATAATTAGGAACTAAAGCAGGATGTTTATTAAGATTTAGAGTTTTAGGAACTTCACTCATATCTTATTTTGGATTAAATGTAAATAGATAAAAAGCACTACGCATTAAATCATCATCAGTTGGAAGTTGTGCATCAAGTGTAACACTACGTTTAACTTTTTCAAGATTAACTTTCCATCTTACATAAGGATTAAGAGCTTCACTTGCAGCAGTTAAACTCATAACAGGATGTTTATAACCACGAGTTAGCATTCTATACATTACATAATCAGTAATAGCTTCTATAAGTAAACCATTATCAGGAATTTTTGGAACTTCACTTCCAAAGTATTCACTAAATTCAGTTTCAACTTGTAGTATTGCAACAACTATATAATCTGTATCAAAATTAAGTTCAATATTATTTCCACTAACTACAAAATTTCTATTACGTCCATAACTTTGTAAATCTCTTAAATGAACTTCGTGCATTTTATGCATACACCTATAATCATAACTACCAGTATGTTCAGTCCAATTAAGTACTTTATCAGGAAATAAATGAGTATTAACAACTTCTCTTGTATGAGATTCAGCAACATGACAATGGTCGTGATGATTATGTATATCAATTTCAAAACCACAATCATCAAAATGTGGATGAGGATGAGGTTCACAAGGGTCGCATCCATGATGATGGTCATAGCAACCATAACCAACATTCAGACCCCCCATAGGAGAAGTATTGGAGCCACACCTACCTTCATCACAATTAGCACCACATCTAGCATCATTCATCATTTTAATCTCACAACCATATTTATCAAATACTCGAACACTATCGTCAGGACAACAAGGACTAATAGCAATTCGATTATGAACCTCTAGTCTTCTACATTTATATTGTTTACGAAGACATTTAAGTTGGTTCAAAGCATCATAAACCCAAGCAGATACTCTAGGAATCCAATCACTATTATCAGGATTGAAATCATTATCTACTTTAGCAATGATACGTTCTATTGTTGTAGTTTTATTATTTGCCATAATCTTTATAAATAAAATTATGTCTTTTATAATAACTATAGTAATCTATATCATCAAATAATTCTGTAATATGACTATGATTTAAAGAATTAAGCATTTTATTAAATTTATTACGTTCTCTATATGTAATATTATTTCTAAATATATAATCATAATCATATAATCTTCTAAATTCAGCAGCATTTTCAATATAATAATTATCATTAGAAAAATAACTAGCTAACAATATTATATTTTTCTTATTAGTTCTTCTAATAATACGTCTATTAGAAAGATTAGTTAATATTCTATCAATATCAAATTTATAATATGATTCGTCTAAATAAGTCCAATTTAATATACCAGTATTATCATTAATAAGTTTATAAATAAATTCTTTAGTTTCATTATCTGTTGTTTTATTTATTATTTTATCTATATAAAAATCTCTATAAGCTCTCAAATAACCTAATTGTTTTATACCAATAAAATTAGTTCCATCAAGAATACTTTCTTCATTATGAGGATAATATTCTTCTGGAAAACCAAGACCTATATTAACACTATATTTATATAACGGATTGTATGCTATTCTAGCATATCTATGTTTTTCAAATATATCAAGTGTATTCATAATAACAAAATTATTTTAATTAATAATATATTGGGGATACATCACTTCCTCTACGGGGAGTCGCGAGGCGAAGCCGAGCTTATCCTTCAAGATGCTTAATATAATCATCATAATTTCTAAATATAAAAGTACCTTTAGCTTTTCTATTAATTCCTCTATTATTAAATCTAATAAACTTAGTATATCTAGTTTTATCAATATTAAGAAGTATATTAGCTTTTTGTTGAAGACCTAGAGCGGAATAAACAATTTTATTATAATCATTATTATAATATTTAGCAATACCTTCCATTGTTGTATCACCAATTTTATAATGAACAGGAAGAGTATAATTTCTCATAGTAAATTCCATTCCAAGTTTATCAAGAAATATACTATTAACAAAATGCCATTTATAACAAAATGTATCTTTAGTTCTATAAACAGCATAAGGAACACCATCATATCTTAAACCACGAGCAGCATATAAATCAGCCATTTTCTTTTCATAAGGTTTTTTACCTTCAGCAATAAGTTTTGCTTTAGCTTTATTAGTAGCAGCATAATCTAGAACTTTACGTTCTTTTTCAGGTAAATCAACTCTTTCATAGAAAAGCATTCCAATATGATAGTTCATATTATAACCATAACCTTCAAAAAGTTGTTTAGTAACTTCTCCATAATATTTAAGAACATAATCAGAATATTCATCATAAGTAAGTTTATCACGATTTTCAGTTTCTTCTAGTAGAATCTTAGTATCATGGAGAAGTTTAATAATATTAGTATAAAGAATTAAATCATTAACTAGCTTTTTATCTTCGTTAGTTGTAACTTTGTCTAATAGTTTAACAGCAGCTTTATTAAGTTTACCATCTTTGTAAATACCCATTCCATATTCAAAAGGATAATCTACAAGTTTAATACCAAGTTCTTTATACTTAAGAATATTAGCACTTATAATTTGTCTATAACTATGACGTTTTATATTATAAGTACGAACTTTACTAGCAAAATATAAAACATCACCAGATGCTTTGGCTTTATATGTTTCATAATAATCTCTAAGAGATTTTTCACTTTGACCTTTCATTGTATTTATAGTTTAACCATTAACAATATTATCTTTTGGACTTTCATTTGTTTCATGAGGAATATTAATAATACCACGTTTAAGAACAAGTTCTTTTAATTGTGGAATCATATCCTCTGGCAATAAGAACTCGTCATTATCATCAACAGGAACTTCAATTTGACCTTCAGTAGTTTCTTCAGGAACTAGATGAGGATATTCAAATGGAGCTTCAATAACAACTTGATTAATTTGTGCTAAATCAGTACGAGAATTTGTATAATTGATATACAGATAATAATTAATAAGGTCATACACAGGCATAGCACACATGCCAGGCAGACTCTTATAAAATTGTCCACCAGCTTGTTTAACATGGGCAATTTCAATCGGTCTACTTCCAAGAGTACGCACAGACTTAAGAGGAAGATTATCAGTAAACCGTACAGGTTTAAGAATATTTCGCTCACTTCGTTTAACTTTATTACCAAATTCAACACCAACAACATCAGATTCAGGAACATCTATAAGACTAATTTTATATCTTTGCCAAAGTTGTTTATCAATATAATTATGACGATTAAAACTTTGACGAACAAGTTCATTACGATGATGAATAATTGCTTGACGAAGATGTCTACGAAGAGGTATGTTGTTTACTTGTCCAACTGCATGAGCTAGTTCACTAATAAGTTGATTAAGACTACTCATATTATTCTAATTTACTAACTCTAGATTCAAGACTACTAATTCGACTAGTATTAGAACTAATACTTGATTGCATAGAACTAACTTTAGATTCAAGACTAGTTAGTCTATCAAGTACAGATTTAAAATCAATTAGTTCTTCAAAAGAAACACCACTATTACTAATTTTACATCTAATAATACAACCTTTATCAAAGTTCCAATATGTATCCATAGTAATAGTTGTACCATCAAAACCATAATGAAGAGCTTTGGGTTTAGCATAGCCAAGAGAACATAATGTACTATGAGCTTCCATCATTTCCCAAACTTCTTCAATAGTTTCAACATACATAATATCAGAAATCCAAGTAGCAACTGTAGCAGCATCAGCAGTTAATCCAAGAAGTTGAGTCTTACTTGTAATTTCTTTAGCAGCAATCATACCATATTGTTCAAAATACTCAACTTCATTATTAGCATCAGGATAGTTTTCTTTACTAAATTCATTATTAGCATCATTATGCCAACCAATAATATGGACATTATAAATGGTAGCACCTCGTAAACTAGCAACAAGACTAGTTACTTGATTAGTCATTTCTGTCTTAGTAACATAATCACTTAAATCAACGGTACCACCTGGAGTTAAACTACTAATTTGAGATTTAATATTTTCAATCTCAGAATTAATTCCACGGATATCAGCTTGGATTGTACTTATAGCATCAGTATGACTACTAACAGTACTAGATAAATTATTAACAGCAGATTGAGTGTTGCTGGCTGTTTGAATAGCCTGTGTAACATTATAATTAACTTGTTGTATCGTTTCATCATATTGAGTAAGTTTATTATCAATAGTTGTAATAGAATCTTCAAGGTCTTGAACTCTTTGCTCTAGACTCCCCGTAGAAGGTGTATCACCTCCAGTCTCTACTTGTTTAAGTCTATTATCAATATCAGTAACTTTATTATTAATATCTTTTATACTTTGTTCATTAGCAGATACTCTATCAGATATATCATCAAGATTAATACTTTCAACAGTTATTTTTAAATTAGCAACTTCATTATTTAATTCAGTAACAGTATTATTAAGAGTATTATATAAACTTTGAAGCCCAGATAGTTGTGTTTTAAGACTATTAACTTCATTAGTTATATCTCCAACACTATCTATCTGGGTTTCTAATGTATTAATCTGACCTTGTATATCATTAATTGTATTATTAATAGAAGCAATTTGTTGAATCAAATTATCAATTCCACCACTGCCACTATTATCATAAAGAGCAAGAATGCGACATTTATTTAATTCACTAATCGCAGCTGTAGTAGCTAGAACCGCTATTAAAGTATTACGGTAGTTCGGAGTTCCATCATCATTATATTGAATATAAGATAATTTATCCGAACTACCAGTATTAGCGGCTCTAACTTTGTCATCAGCAACTTGCTTAGCTAGTCTATCTAAATCGGCAACAGTTAGAGCCATAGTTGAACAATTTTAATCACCAGGAGTTTCAAGAGCAGTTACGCGACCATCAAGACTATTGATTTGCTGCGTATGTCCAAGAATATCAGACTGAGCTTGTTTAACAGAAGCATCCATAGTATTAATAGATTCCTGCATAGTACCAATAGTTTCATTCTGAGTAGCAGCAGTCTGTTCTACAGAAGAAATACGAGTAGCATAACCAGCAACAGTTGTATTAGTCTTACTCAATTCTTGACCATATTGAACATCCTTAGCCTGCAAATCACCAATCTGAGTAGTATGCTGAGCAATAGCCTGCGTATTAGCATTAATAGCAGGACGAATCTCATTGTTAATACCACCATTGATAGTGTTGAAACCGTTAGCTACATTAGTATTAATATTGTTGAAACCATTTACAATATCTTGATTAATAGTAACACAAGTTTCGTTCAAAGTTTTAATAGCAGTTTTGTTTTCATCAACAGCCTTAGTTAATTCATTAACTTTAGCAGTCAAAGATTCATTATCGCCTTCAACACCATTAATCTTAGCTTCAAGACCTGCAACATGTTCAGTCAAAGTTACGAGTTGAGCATCGGCATCATTCAACTTCGGTTCCATTACTGCAAGTTTATCCATAATAGAATTAATTTCAGCAGATAAACCAGTATCTACTTTGTTGATATGAGATTCAGCAGCAACAACAGCTTCATCCAACTTATCAGCACGAACCTTCAAAGTTGCAATGTCAGCACCATGAACATTATCCGTAACTTTCAAAGTTTCAATTTCAGCAGTCAAAGCAGCAACTTTTTTACGATTGTCTTCAACACCAGCTTCGTTAGAAACTACCTTAGCAGAAATGGTATTAATATCTAACTTAACATTAGTAATGCTATTTTCATGTGCTTGAACCTTATCAATAATCTTACCAACTTTTTCACGAAGTTCAACATAAGAAGACTTCAAAGTTTCAATAGAAGCAGCATTTTCCTTAATACCATTCTCAATAGCTTCAATCTTAGCTGGAGTTACAACAGCTATAAGTTCATTAACTTTAGCGATTGCATCGTTAGTAGTTCCTTCAACAGAAGTAACACGTACAGTCAGCTGAGAAATAGTTTGGTCTACAGCAGTCTTATTATTAACAACCTGCGTCTCCAAATTATTAATCTGCAAACCATGATTGTAAACAACATGACCGAGTTTATCAAACTCACAACGAGAAACTTTATGAGCACGAAGTTCATTAATAGCCGTAGCATTCTCATTAATTTGAGTTTGCTGGTTATTATGTTTAGTCTCAAGATTGGCAATATTAGTCTCGTTAGCACTAATACGACCAGACAAAGTTGCAATATCATTAACATTCTTCTGAATGTTAGTATTTGCATTTGTTATCTGTTCATTAAGAACAGCAATATCAGAAGCATTCTTCTGAATCAATTTAAGTAAGTTCATACAAACACGAAGATTATGAGTTGCTAAATGAAGAATTTGATATTTAATTGTAGCAGGCAAATCAAGACCATTGATAATACGTTCAAGTTCTCGAATTGCATATTCCATTTGCTGTTTCATTGTATCGCTATCCATCTCTGAATCATCAGGACAAATAGGATAAACAGGAGTAGCAGGAACACTACAACAACAATTTACATTATTCCCATTAGCATCAGGATTAGCAAATTGCTGCATCCAATCTGCATTTGGTTGAACACCATTAATAGTATCCATAAATTAAACTAATTTAAAAGTTATACTTCAGTTTCACCAGCAGTAGCTTTATCGGTGTTATCAGCAATAGCTTTATCTTGTTCGTCATTGTTTTCTTTATCAGGTTGAGTAGGTTTAGATGATTGTTCCTCTACAGGGGAACTTCTACGAAGAATCATAGTCAAAGCTTCAAGTTCCTCAATACGTTGTTCAAGAGCAGGAACTTTAGAAGCATTAGCCAAAGCAGTTGTATATTCTTTATTAAACTCAATAAGTAATGCACTAAGTTGAGCATCAAGAACTCCTTTAGCTAAAAGATTATTACAAATAAGATTTAATTTGTTCATATAAATATAACTTTTGATTTTTACTCGTCGGCGATAATAATAAAAATATCATTGCCGACAAAGAGTTTCATAAATAGTCTATTCACTTTCTTCAGTATCACAGTCTTTCATTAATAAATAACCATCAAGTTGTTTATAACCAATACCAAGTTTCATTAGTATAGGTCTAAAAATCCAACTATAAGCAACAGGTGCAAGTACAACGCTATTGATTAATTGATTATTAAATTCACCTGCAATACCATAACAAATAGTAATTACAATAGCAACAATAACAAGAGATAATCTCTTAACAAGAACAGAAACAGGTTTATTTCCGTTCATAGTATCAATAACTTTGATAACAAAATATGTTATTATGTTCACTATTAACATAAAACATAAATCAAAGTTTTCAAATAATAAGTCTATAAATTTAGTTATTGCTAATTCCATAATTATAAATTTAACAAGTACCTCCAGGAGAAACAGTAACAGTTTTAGCTAATTTAAAACTTCCACCTGTTCCACTTCTTACCCATACTTTAAATGACTGACTAGTATATGCTGTAAATGGAGCAGCAAATGCATTTGAATTATTTGTAGTTAAAACTCCATCAATTTTAGTAGCACTTGAAGCTACTACAACAGGAATAGTTTCAGTAGTACTAGAACTTGTTACACTTGTTACATTACTTCTACTAATAACAACATCATTACCAGAATAAGCACTTAAATCAATAGTAAATTCATTTGGAGCTGCTTTTTGAGTAACATTAAATGTATATGTACCAGGACTAAGTTGAGCAGTTTTACCTTGAATGCCAATTGTAAAACTTCCAGTTCTTGAACTAAATGATTTATTATCAGAAAGTGCTTTACAATATAAAATATCACCATTCTTACCTGTAAATGTAGTTTGACCATTATTCATACCTAACCAACTAGTTTGAGAATCAGCAATCCATGTAGGCCAATTAGCATTATCTCCTCCGCTTTGACAAGTAGGATATTTATATCCAATATTAGTATTTTTACTATAAGAATTCCAATCAAGATTATAAGTATCAGTAGTTTTACCACCAATATTTAAACGATAATCAGATTGTTTTATAGTAATACTAGCAGTTTTTCCTGATTCTTTTTGTTGCATAGTAACTGTATAACTTCTACTATTTGAAGAACTAGACATATAAGGAGATTGTTTACAACTTATAGCAAAATCCCATCCTGTATTTGTTTCGCTACCTGCATCACCATAAGCCCAATAATCATATACTTGACTTGGTTGTCCTCCTGAAGCAAATGATACACTTAATTGAGTATATGTATTACCAACTTTTTTATAACTTATAAGCCTACAACTACCACCACATTCAGTTAAATTATTTCTATTAGTAGTTTCATTCGCACTATGAGTTCCTAAAGAACCACTAAATTTAAATACATATTCGATAGGAGCAGCTTGTCTATATACAGTAATACTATCACTATAACTACTATCATCAGGATGATTCATATTTTGATATCCATCATTAGTTTGTGATGTATATTCTGTTTCAGGATAATCTATTTTAACTTTATATCCAGAAGTAGAACCACTACCACAAGTAGTAGATGTAGGAGTAAATATATATCCTTTATTACTAATAGTTCCAGAACCAGTTCCATGAGGTACATTAGGAGTTTTTCTACTATAACTCCATGAACTCCATGAACCATAAGACCATGAACTCCATGAACCATAAGACCATGAACTCCATGAACCATAACTTGTAGATGTACTTAAAGTATAATTCATTGTTATAGCAGCACCATCTCCATAAGCAGTTTGATTAGAAGGAGTAGAATAATTATAATTTGTATATACAGCACGATTTCTACTCATAGCTCTACTTCTACTCATAGACCTATTTCTAGTTCCTGTATTACATACAACATCAATAGTTGTTGAACCTGAATTGTAAGGTAAAGTTATACTGCTTTGAACACTAAAATTATATTCAGTTTCAGAATCAGTATTACCTTCATAATCTGTATCACTATCATATTCAGTATCTGTCTGAACAAATGAATTACTTGGTACACCTCCACTAATTCTTACAGTTCCACTTGCAGCATCATCTTCAAATGATAATGTACCATCAGAAATAGTTCCTTTAACAACATTATTGAAATAAACAGTACCGTCTTCACAATTACTATTTATGGTATAAGCATAAGCAACTTTAGCAGCTTGAGTACAATTTACTGTAGCAGTCTTATTAGATTCAGCTTGAGTAAATGTTACACTACCACTACGTTGAACTTTATCAGGATTAGCAGCAAATGTAATATTAGTTCCACTTCCACTTAATCCTGTACCAGAATTACTTCTTGTATAAGTAGAATTAGTTACTTGATTATTAGTCTTATATTGTAAATTAACAGTTTGACCTTTACTTACAGTACCAGTAACATGAACATTTGTATAAACAGTCTTAGTAGAAGTAACAGTTACTGATTTAGTTTCACCTTTATCTCCAAATGAAAGAGATGTAGGACTAACACTAAAAGCATAAGTTGTAGCAGGCGAAGCAGGCATTTGTCCCCCTGTAAAGGATATAGCATAAGAATCCTTCGCTCCACTATTCCATTTAACAAATGTACAACTACCATTACTTATAGTACCAACATTTTCTCCATCAGCAAGAACAGTTGAATTAGGAACATTATATTTAACTGTATATTGATATTGTACTCCAGCAGCTTGTTGAATTGTTATTCTTAATGTCTTACCAGATTCATTCTGAGTATAATCATAAGTATATTGTTTAGCGTTAGTAGTCTTATTTTCTTCAATATTAATAGCATCATTCGGAGTATATCCAACAGCTACTCCATCTTGCTGATTAGAAATAGCATTAATTGTAGTAGTTGTTACATTATTATTTAATGTCTTAACAGCGGGCGTTGAATAAGTAGTCATACCTTTACTACTTGTAATAGTAGGTTTACCACTCCATGCTTCAGCTGATATATCAATATTTTCAGCTTCAAATATATAAGTTTCTTTTGTTTCAGGAAGAGTACCACCAACAAGTTTAATATAAACAGTAGAAGCAGTATCTGTTTTGAGAATATTAAAGTTCAATGTTCCACTAGTGATGTTTCCTACAGGGGTGAAATCACTATTGTTAATAGAGAATTGAACTTCAGCACCTTCAATATCAGAGTTAACTGTATAATTTACATTAACATTAGCATCTTGTTTAATAGTAACAATAACTTTCTTACCTGATTCATCTTGTATTAATTCAACATTATGATTTTTTGCAGTAAGAGTATTATTTTTAGCAATATCATAATAAGTTGGAGTAAATCCAACATTAGAATTTGCAGGAATTTGAACAGTATTCAAATCAACAGCTGTATTAGCTTTGATTGTAGTTTGAGCAGGATAACTAGGAGTATATGTTACTTTAGTACTATTAATATTATCAGTATTAAAATTATATCGACCTCCGGCAGCAGGAATAGTTAAAGTTGTCTTTGCAGATAAGTAATAAATAGTATCTTTATTTACTAAAGTACCATTTTCAACTTTAACAGTATGAAATCCTATATCAGTCTTTTCTTCAATCTTACATACAAACTTACCATTTTCAATAACTCCTATTTGCTCTCCGTCAAATATAACATTTGCACCTTCAATATCAGAATTGATAGTGTAATAATTATATTTAGTTTTTGCAGCACGGACTTTAAATATACGCATAATTATATTAATTTACCATATACATTTATAGGTTCTATACCTGTATTTACAGCATAATTTGCATAAGTATTATCGTAATTTATATCCTAATTTGTTATATTATTAATATAGTAATAAGGACTTTCTGTAAAATCATCAATTCCTTCCAAAAAATCAGTAGTAACAATATTAGGATATATTTGTTTTCCATTATACATAACTCGGCTTAATTCTTTGCCATTAAGTCGAGGTATAATATCTTTTCCATTATATTTAATCATAACTTATCCATTAAAAGACAACTTATCAATAGTTTCTTTAATAGATTCTATAGTTTCCATGACAGTATTGACTTTGTCTTTTACTTCATCAACTTTAGTATCTATTTTATCATTCAGTTCTTTGATTTTAGTTTCGTTTTTTTTATAAATATAATAAAGAACACCACCAATAATCAAAATTGTTACAACATTTGCAATCACACAACCAACAATTATTTGAAACATATCTTAAAGTTTTAAAAGTTAATAACCTAATTTAATAGTATTACAATCAACAGCAATCTTCATTTCAGTCATTTTAATTTGAGTAAAACCAAGAATACCACAAATAGTAATACCAGTATTTTGTTTAATAGTTAGGAATAACAAAATAAAGAACATTATCAGTAAGAGGAGTATCACCAAGAGCAGTATATTCAGATTCAGAAAGTACTTTATATAATGCAAATGATGTCCTAGTAGTAGTATCTATTTTAGGAGCTGACCCTTTTGAACAATTAATATAATTTGATGGAATATTTATTTTATTTTCATCAATACTATATCCTGTTATATTATATATAAATACTTCAACTTCTTTATTTGTATTTATAGCTATAAATACGCTAGAAGAATACATAGCATTTTCAGTAGGAGTATCTATAAATTTAATAATAATACCTTTAATATTTTCATAATTTATTTTATTAATTTCAACATTAGTAAACATGTGATATACTCCATCACTAGGTAAAATATTTTTCTTACCAATACAATTAATAATATAATTATATTCTTCTTCAGTTAATGTATAATTAAATATATCAGACTTTGACGCAGATGCTATATTAGAAATTAATGTTATAAATGTATCATCAAGAATATTTGTTTCGTCTCCACTTCCGCCTCCAACATTATTTTCATTTCTAATACAGCTCATAGTTCCATCTGTATTAGTAATACTTAAAGTAACAATTTTATCATTTTCAACCCATCTTACATGAAGAGTTTCAGCATCAGTATTAGCAATAATTGTAGCTTCGTATTTACCTACTCGTTTATCTTCTGAAGTTTCATTAACAAGAATACCAGAATAAATATTTTGAGGATTACGTACTTCAGCGATAAGTGCTTGAAAAGATTCAAGATTATCAAAAGCAGCAATGATTTCTTCACTACTACTTTCATTTGTAAGACTCATTATAGACTTATTTAATTCAATAACTGTAATTGTATCTTGGGTTACAGGATAAAATCCAGTTTTAGGATTACCTGTTATTAATTGTTTTATATCCATATCTTAATTATTTAAACAAAAAAGTCTAGCAACAGCAATGTTGCCATTGCTAGACTAATTTAAAAACTTAAGGCAAAATATATATTAAGGCTGAGCATCAGCTTCAACATAAACCAATTGATAACCAGCAGGCTGTACCAATTTATTTAACAGCTGAATCTTCTTGTTCAACAATTCAATCAACTGTGATTGTTTCTTGATAATAGTCTTCAGGTCATCACCACTTTCAGGTAACTGTTCAGCAGTAATATCAGAGCCAATAGTATCGTCTGTCGGTTCATCAATTACAGGAATTTCAGTACCATCAGCATCAGGAATATCAGGAATTACAATATCTCCACCAGTTGAACCTTCTTCACCAGTTCCACCAAAGATATTATCAATACCATATTCCAATTTACCAAGAGCAACAGCGATAGAATCACTAGCTACGATAGCTTTCTTAGCACTAGCTTTAGTATATTCCTTAACAACACCAATGCCAGCATTAGACTTCTTCAAGTAATCAGCAGTATCAGGTGTAATAGGAGTACCAGTACCATCGCCTGTATCAGGTGTACCACCAGCCATTTGAACCAAAGCATCCAAATTAGCTTTGTCAGTCGGAGACATAAGACCGGCAGCACCTGAAGTAGTAGAGCCATCACCTACTTTAGCTACAGCATTAGGCAACTTTAAAGTCTTATCTGCGACAGCAGAAAAATTCATAGAAGATTCAACCTTAGCAGCATCTTTATAAGCGATAGTAATACCATTAGCAGCAGCCGTAATAGTTCCAAATTTAACTACCAAATTAGCAGGTAAACTATTAATAGCATCACGGTTAGCTTGACCTTGTGCACCATCATAAGCCGTACCGGTTACAGTGCCAATGGCAATCGGGTCAGAAACAGCCGCCATAGCTGCACCATCCCAACGATACAAAGTATTAGCATGACCTTTTTCGTCAGCACCACGACGGTTATATAAAACTTGACTTTGCGGGTCAATATATTCCCAAGCATAAGGAACATCAGCACCATTACCTACACCTTCAGCAATCTTATTCGTATTAGTTACGAAATAATATTTACCAACAGTATCAGCACTAGCTGCAGGCAGAGCTGTAGAAGCTACAAATTGCTCAAGACCAAGAACGTGACCAACAACACCATCTACAAGAGACGGGTCAATTTTACCATTCTCATCAAGACCAGCATAACCATTAGGCTGATTTTTTTCAGCAATATGATTATCAATCTTTTCTTCAAGAGCAGCAATTTGGTCAGGAAGAGATTCTTCACCAGGTTCACCAGTACCAACAACTAATTTGTTGATTTCTGATTGAAACTTACTAACTTCATTATCATAAATTTGCTCTGCAAATGCAATTTTACCTTCAACAGTTGCAGCCCAAAGAGCATTATAAATGTTAATCATAAGTCTATTTCCTCCTATATTTTAAGAAATTACTACATTCATTTTACCAGCAGCAAGAGCCTGAGAAGTACGATAACACTTATAATTATGACCATTAACTGCAACAGTAACCGGAGCTTCCAATGGAACATCGAAACCAGAAGAAGTCATCTTATTGATAGTAAATTCAGTCGGAACACAATACCAACCATAATCAGCTTTGTTAAGTGTGATAGAATAATTACCAGCAGCAGATGCCTTAATAGTTTGCTTATTCAAATCAAGAATTTGTTCCTGAGTAAGTGTAGTATTAGGATTACCACCAAAGTACATAGCATAATAGCTACGAACTGTAACAGAAGCAGACTTAGTAACACCCTGATAACTAATAGTTACTTCATAAGTAGTCGTAGTCAAAACACCAGTAGTATCAGTATAAGACTTAGATTCAGGAGTATTAAGAACTTCCGTACCAGCTTTCTTCAAGCTAAGAGTAGAAGGAGTTACTTCTTTACCATTAAACTTAACTGAAATAGTTAATACAGGCTTAGTAGAAACATTAGCTTCAAACAGATTTACATTAGAACGAAGATTAACTTCAAGATACTGCTTAAAGATAACATCCTGCAAAGCATTAAGACCAGCTTCAAGTTTACCATAAGCTTGATTAAATGTATCAGTAGGAATCAAAGCAGAATAAGCATCAGCTTTAACGTAACCTGTCAATACACCTTCAGAAGCTATAGCTTCGCTGTTGCTAATCTTCTTTTCAACAAGAGAAGCATTATTATCAACAACAGTCAAAGTCTTAACAGTAATGAAACCATCGCCAGGAACTGCCCAACGAACTACTGCATCAGTAATCTTTTCAGCAGACTGAATATGACTCATAACCATTAACAGAGCACCATTGTCAGACAAATAAGCACTGTCATTAACAGCAGCAGAAAGCTGTGTGTTAAGTTCACTACCAGCCCATTGGTCTGCACTAGCAGAAGCCCAAAGAGTTGCAAAGTCAATCTCAAAGACTTTCAACGCATCTTTCGGGAACAAGGCAATCATTGAATTGCCAAGTCGAAATAATTGTTTTCTTTCCATAAAGAAAAACTTTAAAATTAAATTAATGTTGTTTAACTAGAACAGGACTATATCCATCAGGAACTTCAATAGTCTCACGTCCATTTAAATAAATATCATTTTCTGTTGCATTAGGGTCAACACCTAAAACAACTCTAGCATATTTATCGGGGTCTTCCCAAATGCTAGGAGTTTTATCTCCATCAAATACTTTAACAGTATCCCAACCATCAGGTATAGTAACTTTATGAGTATCTATATCACTAACCTTGACGACAACAAATTGATAACCTTTAGGAGTAATAGCATCTAAAACTTCTTCAGGATGATTTTTTATAAAATCGAAAATAAATTCGCCAAAATGATTAAGTTTATATTTATCATAAGGAGTTAATACACCAGCTAATTGTTCTGTTGCTGGAAATAAATCAATAGCCCTATCAAAGGGGTCGCTATAAGTTTGATGGTCAGTCTTCGTGCGAGAACGATATTTAATTTGAACAAAACCTTCAAAGCGTTTAGCTTGTTCTATATCAGTAACAATATTCTTAGGAAGACTTAACGCGACATTTTCAAGATGTTTACCACGCCAACCTTCAAAAGCTTGACCATGACCATCACCAATTTTAATTGGTACATTTAGTGGTTTATACTTTCCATCCCAATAATATTCAAGAGCAGTTTCAATATCTACATAAATTTTATCTGGCATAGGACGAAGTTTATCATTATTAATATCATCAATAAAACAATCTTCATCTACATATTTTCCATATTCTACATTATTATATTTAGGATTGATAAATTCATCATGAACATAATTATCATCCCCCGTAGAAGGAACTGACCCAGCCTTGCCTATATCATCTTTATGAAGATATTTTTCATCAGCTGCTTTAACATGCTCTTCAAAATCAATTCTTTGTTGTTCAATAACTTTATTAATTCTATCAGCTTCAGCAATAATAGCACTGATTACTTCTTTACTAGTCTTACAATTCTTAATAAGTTCTTCAGTAAATGAACTAAAAGTACCATTCTTATTAAAACCAAGACCATTAATTAAATTGTAAATTCTAACATCATAAGGATTAACAATAGCAGTTTCAACAAAAATAGTGATTTCACCTTCATCATAAGTTTTCATAATAGTACCAATCAAATAACCATTTAAAGGATTATCAAGATTAGTATTATCATGTACTTTACATTCAACGATTGCAACATCTCCAATAGAATGACCGTCATCAAATACTCCTTCTACGGGGAGGCTGCCAACAGCTTGACCAACTAAAGCTTTAAAATTATCAACATAATAAGTATTATTAGATTTAAAACTTACAATCTTAGTTCTAGAAGCTCTAGCTACTTGATGAAGTAAATAATGAATAGCAGGATAATTTTCAATATTCTTAACTACATCCTGAAGTTTGTTTTCAATACACTCTGTAAATATTAATTTAAAATCAGGATAATCATTAAGATTATTAAATATATCTCTAACACCTTCTTTAATCTTATCACCAAGCCAATAACCTAAACCATCTTTGTCATTAATTAATTTGAAAGTATCACATACTTCTTGTTGAACAGCTTTAGCAATAACATCAAGTAGAGCTGTATGTTCTTTAATATTATCAAGTTCTAATTTAACTTTATCATGAATATCTTGTTCAATAGTACCAACAACTTCAGCATATTTAGTAACATTATTGAATACTTGATTTACCGCTTGCGAAACATATTTCGAGAACCAAATACCTACTTTTTGGTACTTTTCCGGCTCACCAAGCACTTCGACCATATAGTCATGTACTAATGTATCAATAAGTTCACAAATGCCGTCATCGGTCTCTAATGTGCCTAATTTGGCTTGCCACTCCGAACGGATTATGTCAGCTACATCTTTATAATTAAGTACATTATAAAATACATCATGAATCTTATTATCAACAGCAGCTTTGACTACTTCAGCAACATTACCATAAGCATCAAGATTAGCAAACAATTCATTAGTAGCTTCTATAACTTTATCTGTCATTAATGTTTCTACATGGTCTAATATCAAATTTCGTAGTACAGTATGACTATCAAGATTATCAAATATATTAGTAGCAGCATCTTGACAAGCCTCACGAATTGTATCAGTTAATTCTTGATAATTAGTAACATTATGCCAAACATTTTCAGTTTGTTCTTTAGCGATAGCTTTGATTTGTTCGGTAAGAACATTAGCAAAAGTTTGTTTAACTTCTTCTTTATCTACATATTCAATAATAAGTTGATTAAGTGTATCATTCAAATATTGTTTAAATGTAGGATAAGAATCAATATCACTAAAGATAACATTCAACGCATCAGCTAAATCTTCAATAGCATTATCAAAAGTCCAACCTTCCCAATTAGATTGATTAGACCATTGTTCATCATTAATACTTGAAGCTATATTTTTATATCTAACAGTATTAATAACACCGAGCAAATCCTTATATGTTACAATAAGACCATTACGTCTATGTTTCAAAGGAACTTGCAACATAGTAGCTCCAAAACTACCAGCATAAGGAAGCCAGATACTATTAATACTAGCAAGAACTCTATCAAGTCTAATACCAGTTCTAGCATCATATATTGCTTGAAGAAGACTAACGGGATAAAACTTTTTGTTACCAGCAGGTTCTTCACAATAATTAGTTAATTGTCCAATCTTTAATTTAGTCATAGCACGAACATTTAAATGGTAACATTAATAAGCATATCTTCATTTACAATACTAAAGTCTTTGTCAAAGACAGCTCCTTCAGCAATATCATCTGGAACAATAGGAGTTCCACCAGGAACAACATATTGACCTCCTACAATAGTACCATCAGGTAATTTAAATCTAACAAGATACTTATTAGCATTATCTTCTAGTTCATCAATTCTTTCATTAACTTTATCGAGTCTATTTTGTAAATCAATAATACTAATAATATTTTGTTGAATAAGTTCATTTAGTTTATTAAGATGAATATGAACTTCATCATATTGTTTATCAGTTCTACTTGTAACTTTATTTAGTTCATTGTAAACCCCCCGTAGAAGATGTCTATGAATATCATCATTCTCTTTAACCATCTCAACAATTTCTTGTTTTGCAGTAGCAATATCATTGATTCTACTTCTACGTTCAGTTTCAAGACCTTCAATAATCTTCTTTCTTAAAGCATCATCGTCAGCTCGATAAGCTGCAATAATTTCATTTTCTTTCTGATTAATTAAATCAGTATTAGCTTGAATCAGTTGTTTTACTTTAACAATATCATTAGTATGTGTTACATTAAGTTTATCAATAAGACTTTGTAATTTAGTATCTCCTTCTATTCTATCTGTAACTTCATTATCAATTCTTGCATCTAAATCATCATCAGCAGCAGTTCTAGCATTTGTTTCATTCAAAGCAGCTTGATTAATAGCATTAATACTTTGAACTAAATTATCATTAAGCCCAACAAGCTGTTGATTAATATTGCTTAGATTCCTATTAAGAGCATCATTGAGAGTAGTATAAGGATTAAACCATTTACTACCATCCCACCACTCAATATATCCATCAGTAGTCCAATGCGGAGTTCCCGCTCTAAGACCAGTTCCAATATTTTGGATAAATTCTTCCGGATAAAGACTAACACCGACAAGTTGAGCACCGTTAAGATTAACAGTACCATTAATGAGCTTTCCACCATCAAATACTAAAATACAATTAGACGGAACTTCAATAGTTTGACCATTAAGGTCATGTTCATAGCGTATAACGTAAATAGTACTATCTTCAGTCATCATATCTTGATTAAGAATATTAATCTTAATTTCAAGATTCTCACGAATAACAGTCTTTTCTTTACGTCTAACAATAATCATTCCTCTGTTAGAATAAGCTGTAGTAGCTTTATGTCTATCAGCAAATTTAAGAACTTGCTGTCTAACAGTTAAATCTTCCCCATCAGCGTGATTGATAATAGCCGCAGGCACTTCTCTAATCATCGCTTTAAGATTATCATCTAAATCATTATATGTTACCATATCATTCAACAATTAAATTAGTACCTTTAAACTTTTCATCAATAATAACACCGTTAGATTTAATAGTACCATTATCAAAATAACCTCCAAGCCAAATAAGAATAGCATGTTCAGGTAATTCAATAGTAGCACCATTTAAGTCATAATCAAGATAAACATAATAAATAGTATAATCATCTTCAATCATTAATTGTTCAAGAATATTATGACCATCAGTAATGTTATATCCTAAATGTTTATGACCATAAGACCTGAAATTATTAGTATTAACTTCATGATTAGCTAAGCCAATAGTTCCATCTTTAGCATGTTTTTCAATAGTAAATCCATCAGCAAGATTACAAATGGTTTTATTACCAATTAAATCAAGAACAGATTGACTAAGCATATCAGAAGTAATAGAACCAGCAAGAATCAAAGGCATATTATCAACAAACTTAGTTCTAAAAAGTTCATCTACATAAGCAGCAATATCACTTTTACGAACATAACCTTCTCTGAAATTAGTACCTTCTTCATCAGCTATAGCTCTATCAACTGTAATTTCTTCACTACCATCTTCGATTCCATCAAAGTAGCAAGCACCAATAGTAGAATGATATTCTAACTTCCAAGTCTTAACATTAGTACCAAGAACAATTTCTTGTAATACATAACTAAGACCTGTCTCAACTACATAAACTTCATAACCTACTTTAATATTATTAGTAGTAAAAGTTTCTTTATCAGCATCAGTTTCTACAATAAGTCTAGTGGCTCCTCTTCCATCTTCTATGGGGGGTATGACACTTTGAACACTAACTTCAGTTACTTTAGGAGTAGCAGCCATCTTAGTTTCAAGTCTACTAATCTCTTTATTTAAGACCCCCTGTAGAGAAAGTATTGAAGCCGCATTACTAGCTTTAGCATCAGCAGCATTGTCATCAACTTTCTTACTAACTGCATTAACAGCTGACTTAATACTATTCTGTTCAGAATTAACTTTATTAATTGCAGCAGTTGTAGAAACAAGTACATTATTCAAATGAGAATTAAGATTACCTTCAAGTTTATTAACTTTAGCAAGCATTTCACTTACTTTAGTATCAACATTCTCATTAGTACTATTAACTAAATTAGTAACAGCTTCTTTAAGAATTTGTACTTGTTCTTGCAACTGTGCTTTATAATTTGTTAAATCAATCTTTAAAGCAGCATCTGTTTCAAAGAACTTCTGCCAATAATCTTCATTATCAACAGGAGTTCCAGCAGGAACGGCACATTTAGATAAATAGCTATTACTATCTTTATAAACTATACAAAGACGTTTATAGTTTTTGGTAGCAGCCCATTCACCATTACAAGTGATAAGTTGTTTTCCTACATCTTGACCGTTAATTATCATAACTTATTCGTTTAAATCTTCTTCAGTAATATCAGCATTAATAATACCATCACTACTAATCATTTTAGCAGGTTCAGGAATATCCTCAACTCTAATACTACTTGTCTCACCATTACAAGTTACAAAAGCAACTTGTGTACCTTGTTTATTAGCGAACAACTTAAAATCTCCTTTAGGACAAGCTCGACCTCTACTACGATAAATTATATTTATTTGTGCATTAACATACTTCATTATAGTTTCAGCACGACTTGTTAGTCCAAGATTATAAGCGGCAACACCAGCTTCAAACATATTCCAACAAGTTATAATATTTTTATTATTACCTTTACAAGTAGCAGAACAATCATTAAGCATATCCACACCATAATCTGCTAGAAGAACTAGTAATTTATGATACAAACAAGCATATCTAGCAGGTATAACAGCATAAACATAATTAGTATCAGGCATATCTTATGTTCCAGTTATATTATAATATACATTAATAATACGTTCCAAGTCGCATAACCGAAGCCAATCCTTATGTTCTAAGCCACGATTTACTATCGCATGGAACTGAACATCACAGAAAAAATTTGAGTTCGGCATTTGCCCCGTTTGATACTCAAAAACGGCTGATTCTAACTTGCTTATCCAACAATCTAAATTGTCAGATTTGACATTTTGAATGAACACCTCATCCATAATCTACTTAATTAAAAAGTATTATTATAAACATAATTAGAACAATTCTTAGCAATAAGATTAACTTTTGTTCTAAATGTATTCATCTTATTAAGACCGTCAGCATCATCTTTAAATAAACTAATTTCAAGAGCTTCGATAAGTTCAGCTTTCCATTCAGTCAGTAAATGCTCATTTATTCTCTTTCCATTATATTCATAAAGACCAAGCACAGAATAAACCTTATAATATTCACTATTAACAGCTGTTCTAATATTGTTTTTAATTATAGAACTATTTGTGTCAATGTGATTATTAAAGATAGTAACAAATGCAAAATCACTAAGTTCTTTAGCCAAACCACTAAAAGCAAGTTCAATACTAAATTTACATTTTTCTTTATCTCGCTCAATAATATTAGAAGTAACAGACTTTAATAACAAACTAACTTCAGATAAAGATTCAACAATATCACTAACATGATTAGTAAGACCATTAATTCTATTATCCATAGAAATTGTAATATTGTCTTCTCTAATTTGTTTTTTATGGTCTAACCATTTAACTACAATAAGATACACAAGTACTATAAGACCCGGAATAACTCCTTGACTAAGACCTGCGATAAGACTTTCCATACCAGCATATACAACAAAAGGTAGATGTGCTCTATTCATACTCCTACGAGGAGTTACATCAAGAGCACATCTACCTTTGTTAATATTACAAATAATACTTAGTTACAAAGATAGAGTAACTTTAATCTTAACACAAGTTCTGTCCACTCAAACCACCTTCATCAGTCATTCCTTTAAGAACTGTTTCAAAGGTATCAATACCAGCAGCCCCTGTAGGGAATGCAACTTGAATAATCTGATGAACAACTTCATCTCTAGTCTTCATTTCTCTTGGTTCAGCAAAACGAATAGTAAAGACTGTGAAACCTTTATCGTCAGGGTCAATATCAGTCCAACCACCAAGATGAAGTTTAGGATACATAAGAATATTAGGTTCAACTTCTGTATTTTGGAATCCCATATCAGCCCATGCTTTAGCATGATAATCTTGAATCATACGAGCATCATTGATAGGTTTCTCAGCATGAACCATAGTTACTTCAACTCCTGTCAAAGCATCAGCCAACAAAATAGTATAATCACGATAAGTATCGCTGTCAAAACTAATAGTCGTTCCAGCAATAGAAACATTCAAACCATGACCAATTTTGTTATTCTGTAAATGCTTAGCAAGAGCATTAGCAATATTAGTTGCATTAGGATTAGCACCACCAAAGATAGTAGCAGTCCATTTATTACGTTCGTTAAACTGAATACCATTCTTAACTACAATAATTGAATAATTGCAGAAAGGAATCATTCTATCAGTTGGAATAGTAACTTCTGCATGAAACTTAGTTCCAGCTTTATAATCACTACGAACATAACTCATGTGATAACGGAAAATAGGAAGAACAATTGGACCACCTTTTTCCATACCACGACCAACAACTAAGTTAGCACGACCAAAATTCTCTTTACCTGTAGAAACTAAAGTATCTACACCATCTTTGTTTAAATAAAACATAGCGACGGCTCCAGCAGCAACTGCATCAACAGAAGCTCCACCATAAGCTACATCGCCGGCAAGAACAAATTGTCTCATAACGCCTAAATGATTTTAAATTTAACTTCTAGTAATATTTGTGTTAGCAATAGCTTTAAGATAATAATCTACAGCTAGCTTAACAACATCTTCATGAAGATAGTCAATTAAATCGCAATCAACTTGACCTCCGACATCTGGATGACAAACAACAGCTGGTTCAGCTATATAATAAACACGAACATTTTGCGGAGCACGACCTTGAACAGGACCAGTATAAAAATCAACTTTAATAGAAGAATAACTACCAATCACAGTACATATCGGCGCATCATATTCAGCACGATTACAAAAATCGTTAAGAGTCATTCCTAGTTCTTCAATCTCAATAATACGAGCATCATAGAGATGACCATCGTCAATAGTTTTAAAACCAGTAAAAAGCAAAACATTATTAGTGTTAATATTTATTTTATAAGGATTAGTTTGACTACCATTACCACTACCGGTTAAATCTTCTTGACGATAAAGAGAACGAAGACTATTTAATTGACTAATCTTACTATTATCTCTTGCTACTTTAGTATTGCCATCAATAGCTTTAGTATTTTCTTTTACAATTCGTTTAACAATATCTCGAATTGCGACATTAAGATTAATATCAATATCTTCGGGAAGTATTGCGCGAACAGTTTGCATACCAGCTTGTTGAGCCAATTCTCTAAAGTATAAGTGCATCTCTACAATATTCATATCATCAATATTTTAATTTATTGCGATAAGCATCTACAGCTTTAGCATTTTCAGGATTCTTATACCAAAGAACTGCTTCTTTCATATTTGCGCCAATGAAATCGCCAGCAGGAGTAGAAATGTTTTGATTATCGTTAGTTCTAACAAATTCACCACGAGCAATAAGGGTTTCGATAAATGCTTTAATCTTTAAGTCTTTATCATTAAACATCTTATTAAACTTAGCTGGTTCATCAGAACTATATTTATCAAGTTCCATTTCTTGCTCAAACTTTTCTTTAAATAAAGAGGTAAGAACAGGCTGACCAACAGCAACGCAATATTGAATATAAACGGCTCTAAACACTTCGTCATCAGCAAGAGCTAACAGATAGTTTCGTTTAGCATTATTAGCTTCAATTCTACGCTTACGAGCTTGTTCAAGTTCACGAGCATCATCCTTGAAGTAAAATCTATAACTAACATCACTATTAATAAAGATAGGGTCTTTACAGACATCCTTGTAGAGCAAACAATGACGATATTTAATATAATCTTCTACATTAATAGGATTTCCATATCTAAATCTTGTTGATTCAAGAGCATTAAGGTCATCAATCTTAACTTCAAGAGCTTTTTTAAGTTCGACCAAATTATCTCTACGAACTGCTTTATAAGTTTCCTCAATTCTATCTTCTTTAGCTTTAAAGCTATAATAATCTCTTTTAGTATTCCAACGAAAACTTATATCAAGAGTTTTACCAAGTTCATTAACTTCTATGTGGAAGTTATTAAGATATTGTTTAACACGGGTAATAAAAGTATCAGCATTAGCAGGAACACCAAGAAGACTAGGAAAGTAATATTCAATTTCTTGTTTATTACTCGTAAGAACTGAAGAAGAACGAATACTACTACCAATATATTCAACTTTACGAGGCATGTATTTATCATTAGCACGCCTAAATAAAGATGGATTTTTAATTACATTAATAGTAATAGTTCGTTTTTCTATATATGGTTCTTCTAAATTTTCCTGTTCAACTTTATTAGGAGTTTCTACTTCGGGCTGACCCCCCGTAGGAGATGTATTGGTTTTACCATCACCAGCTCCAGCATTAGGATTAACTACAAATTTTGATGTACCTTCCATAAAATATCTAATTTAAACTTTTACAATTTACATTGCAGTAAGAACATCTTCGTCGAGTTATCGACTTGCAAACCAATAGAAGACTTAATTTCATAACGAGACATATCAATCTCAGTAGAAATAAAGTTACTATCAGGTACACCCCAAGATGCAGGAACAGGTGTTAAACCTTTAAGGACAGCAGCCTTATAAATCTGTCCTTTCTGACGTACAAGACGAACATTAGGATGACCCTTATAAGAACTAAAGTCAATAAAGGCAGCTTGATGAGAAGTAATAGGCAAACCTGTACGAGGATGAATCATACCATTCTTCTTAGCAGCTTCAGCAATAGTACCCTTATCAAAGAAAGCACAATGCTTAGCAGTAATTGTATGACCATCTACAGTCTTATACTTACGGAAGTAACGACCATATTGTAAACCTTCACCATCATCATCAATCATCTTATCACCAAGAGGAGTAATGAAACCTTCAGATTTAGCATCCATACGAATAGCTTGGTCGAAGTCTTGTAAGAAACCTTTACCAGCCATAAGTACAACATCCATTACACCATCGTCAGTATCACGATTAAGAACATCACCAACAGTACGTTCAATCTTATTTAATGTCAAGAACTCACCATAAGTATCATAGTTAGATTCACGACAAATTTCAAACATACCACTAGTATGAGGAATAGGCTTACCATTATCACGGTCTTTAAGCATAATCTCACCATTCTGATTACGATTATATTCAGCAATCCACAGACGTTCCTCGTTCATCACACGCATCTGCAAGTGAAATTGACGCATCTCCTCGTTAATCCACAACTTATTACCATTAAATTCATAAGTAGTAATAACATTTGCAAGATTACCAGCAATTTCTTTAGAATAACGTCTAAATTCAAGCTGACTAGTCATAGTACCAGCAGACATTGTATTAGAACGATTACCCTTAGAATAAGATTCAGAAATAGTAGGAGCACTCAAAGACCAATACTTACCTTTTGCAAGGAATTCTGGGTCAATAAAGAAATTAGGATTAGGATTAGTACATTTAAGAATATACTTATATCCACCATGAGAGCCTTCACCACAATCTTTCTGAATACGAACTTGTGTCATACCATCAGGTGCAATAAGACCATATTGTTCAATAAACCAATGAGTACTAAACTCAACTTCAAATTCAGCACCACCAAGACCAGGCTTAGTAATAGCTGGATTGAAATATACAACAAAGTCGTCAAATTTCATACGACCCATTGTACGCCAAGTCCATTGAACAGTTTCAATATCACTAACACCACGACTTCCCTGACCTTCAGTCATAAATGTAAGAGGAAATCGGTCATCATCCATACCATAATTATAAGTAATGAATGAATTAATTTCAACAGGTTTGTTAAGTTGGAGATAAGCAATAGATTCTTCGTTAGAGTAACCTCTATCTTCAAATTTGCCTACGTCCAAAACACGCATTTTATGCATAACTACAACATTTAAATAAATAATAGATTAATATCCAAAGTCAATGTCTTTAGACTTTGTAGTACCAGCAGGAGAAGTAACTTTGATACCGCCTTTTGTTGTAGCTTGTTTACTCTTCATTCTAAGAGTTCTAACTTTTTCTTCTTTAATAGCCATATCTACAAGGCTTGCATAATTACCTCCAACAAATGTCAAATACGCACGAAGTATCTGGTCATCACGTCTAGCTTCAGGAGTTTGTTTTTCCAAGTCATAAACATAATGGCTTTTACCATTATCATCAACTTGATAAATATAATTAAAGAAATCTTGTGGAGTAGCACTAATCTTTTTTCCGTCTCTACTAATGATAATATTATCTGGAATTTGATAACCAGCAATTTTCTTACCATCAATAACTTTCTTTACTCCAGTCCAATATTTCTCACTTGCTTCTTCATCCGCTTTAATACGAGCTTCGGCTTCTTGTCTAAGTCTCTCATGCTCTTCTTTATCGGCTTGCTGAAGCGCAGCAAGTTCATCTTTAGCTGTTTCAAGTAATTGTCCACTATCTTCAAGATATTTAATATATTTGTTTACATCACCTCTACGACCAAATTCTTTATGAGCTTGTTTAATAATAGCCTTCTGCTGATTAACATTATTATCATCAACTACAATTTGAGTTCTATCTGGAATTTCATTATAACCTTCAAGAGAACCACCGTTAGCAATATAATAATTAATAATATCAGGAAGAACAGGTACATCTTGATAAAGTCTATTAATAGCAGCTTCTGCAATTTCGTTTTCACGAATCTCCATTACACTATTAACATAAGACTTAATACCTTCAGGACTATTATCAAACTTAACTTTCTTACCTTTGTCATCTACTACATCAACACCGATAGTTTCTTGAATAGTTTTGATACTAAGTTCTGGTTCTGTATTTTCATTACCTTCACCATCAGTTTCAAACTGATTAAGATACTCATTAGCTTCATCTTTAGTTTTAAAAATATTACCATCTTTATCAACAAGATTACCTTGAGCATCAACTAACAAATTACCATCAGGAGTTTCAATAGTAGTACCAGCTTCTAATGTAGATACATCTATACCCCCCGTAGAAGGAGAAGTTTGAGCTGGCTTCTTTTTATCATCTTTATCACCTTTACCATCATTACCTTTATCAAGTTCCTTATCAGGTTCTTTACTCGGTTCTGTAAGCTCTGGAGGAGGAGTCGTACCACCATTAATAGGAGTTGTTTCCTCAGAACTAGTCTTACCTGTATCTAAGTTTTGTACAGGTTCGGTAGTAGCAGTAGGCGCACCGCTTGATTTACTACCATTATAACCAAAATCTAAATTTACTACTGGAGTACCCATAACTCTTATATGTTTACGTTTATCACTGACACAAATATAATACAATGTATGAATATACCAAATAGTATAATTTTCAGCATCAGCTTTACCATTAAGAAGATTTTACGTTTATTCCAAGTACTTCCAGCAATATTAATAGGTCATATTTGGCACATTCTTTCCTCTACGGGGAGTTATCTTGGTAGTAGTAATACAATCTATCGACTAAATGCAAAAGTGTCTCTAAAGTCAAAAGAAGTGGCAAATACGAGGTCATTGATTTATCGAACGAGCAATAAAAAAGCCCGTAATCATCATCACGACGACTACGAGCTAAAAGTATAAAGTCAATGATTAAAAGAAGTATATTATTTCTTGGACGAAGAACTACTCTTCGGTCTATCATATTTATTTTTATTTTCTTTAGCAACTTTAAGTTTAATATTAGAATCATAAACTTTAGCAGCAATCTCTTGTTGTTTAAGAGCTGTATTAGCTGCAACTTCTTGTGCTTTAACATCAATCTCTCTAGCTTTAAGAGCATTAGCAGCTTGATTCATTCTTTCTTCAGCAGCAACTTTATATTGTTCATCAAGATTAGACATTTCACCTTGATTATAACTAATAATATTTGCATTAGCTTTAAGCATTTCAATTTGACCATCAAGATATTTTTCAAGTTCAAGAGTTTGTCTATCTTGTTCACCTTTGGCTTGTATCTTTTGAAGTTCAAATTGTTGCACCATTTGTTCTGTCTGTTGCTTCATTTGTTCCATTTGAGTTTCATGGTCTCTAGCAACATTTTGATATTGTATAATAAGTTTCTTAATAGCTGCAACATTATCTCCAGCTATAGAAGCAATAGCCATATCCATATTACCATTTTGAGCAGCACTAAATGCAAATTGTTTAATTTGGTCAAGTTTTTCTTTTTCTTTAGGACTAATCTTAGCACGAATTACATAATCAGCATAGATATGAGCATTGACATCAAGACTAAGATAACGAATATTATTATCATCATCTTTGTATGTTGTTTGTAAACCATCAATCCAAGCAAGTTTACTAAAGTCCATATCACGGGCATAATCACACTCACGCATCATATCAAAAACATATTCAATAATAACACTACCCATAGAGCCACGCATAATAGCTTCATCAGTAACTCCTTTACCAGCACTATTGCTAATTTCTCCATAGCGTTGAGCAGTCATATCAACTTGATTAAGAGCTTCTTGTTCAACAGCTTCAATTAATTGAGTAAGTTGTACAATATAATCATTATTACTTGCGCTAAGCATACGAATTTGTTGAGTACGAAGCATACTAGTATCATCTTCATCATCAATCATTAATATATTACTACTAATCATTCTATAAATAGTTTCATCAGGAACTGTACCAAGAAGTGATTTAGCAATAAGTAATATATTAAGTCTATTAGTAGCAATTACCATCTCACGATGATAATAAAGAATATTTCTAAATACTTGATATGGACTAACAATATCGATAATACTAAACTTACCAAATCTTGGAAGAATTTCCATAAGACCATTATAAGGAAGCTTACCATTTCTATTATAAACAGCAGGACGACATTTAATAGGATAAACTGCATTATAACGTCCTCCAATTCTTACACCTTCATAAATTTGTGGTTCCCAAATCCATTCAAGTTCCATATCTCCAAGTTCAGGAGTAAGAATATAAGTATCATCAACTACTTCTTGTGTAATAAATCCATTAACTTGACGAGTAAGAATGCCTTTCTTAACCATACCACGCCAAGTAACAAACCATACATCAATAAGATTACCATTAAGGTCTCTCATTCTAATAGGATGATTCTTAAAAAACTCTCTATCTTTTTTAGGAAATTTATCACAAACATCAACAAAATAATTTTTATAAATATCCCAAGTAAGAAGTCCACTATCATCACCACTATAACTATATTTAGCGTAATATGTCTTTAAGAACTTCTTCTCATTTTCATCTAGTACTGAATCAAACATATCCATTATTTGTTGATAAGTCATACGTCTACGTTCAGCAAACATATCATAATCTTCTACAAAGAAATTATCATTAGGAACAGGATAAGCGTCTCCGGGGTCTACAACTCGTTTAACAAGTTTATCACCATGAATTTCAGTTGTAGTATAACATTCACCTAAAGCAACAAAATCAAAATATGCTTGACTATAAAACAAAACATCTTTAGTTGTATCACGAACTATATTAAGAAGATTCTGACCTTGAACACTTTCTTCATCAATATAATTTTCATTAAATTCTTTAATAAATGTTTCAATATCTACAAGGTCTTGTGGATTAGTATTACTTAAATCTTGACCTTGTTCAACAGCTTGTTGAGCAGCTTGTTGAATCTTCTCAGCAATTTTAGCTTCAATAATAGGACGAAGTTCTTGCATAAGTTTTTGATTTTTACGCATAACTGTTGTAGCATCTCCAGCACTAACAATAAAATCATGTGGGTTCTTAATATATTCACCGACATATCTACGAATCACACCATTCATAATATCATAATTGCGCATAGTAGCTGGGAACTTAGTCCATTTTTCTTTAGTAGCATTATATGGATTAAGAACTTTCTTATAAAATTCATCTGGCATCTCACCATGAAGAATACGAAGTTTTAAATCTATATCACGATTTCCACGTGCTGCATAACCTGCTGCGATAACATAATCAATACAATTAGCATACCATTCAGGTTTTCTCTTTTGAGCACTACTAACTTTTTGTTCAGGAAATTCAGCCTGAGTAAAAGCACTATAAAATGTATTATCTGCCATAACTATATTTGTTTAATTAAAACCATTCGCGATTCCAAAATGAACTTTGGTCATTTTCTTCTGTAACTTTAACTCTATTTCTTAATTCATAACTAGCTTTAATTTGCATAGCTTTCCATTGAATAGCTCTAATAATAAGTTGAGAAACTCTATCGAAGTTACCTTCAGCATTCCACTTTTTAAGTTCAAGAATAGTTTGATAATCAAGAATAAACTCAAAAGCATATTTAGGACTTCCATCTTCTTTTTTACCAACTTCTTCATAAAGCATCTCTTTAACTAATCGTAGAGCATTTAACTTTTTGTCAGCACCTCCAACATTATAACCATAAGTAGTACTAACTTTACCTTTAATTGTAGGGTCCCAAACAAATAGAGGTTCATGTTCAAGATATTTAATATATCCCCATTTACGAAAATTACTAACAGTTTCACCTCTATTAGTTTCAACTCCAGCTGTGCCAACTGCCCCATAGAAGATAGCTAAATTAAGAAATATTTCATCAGCTTCTTCAAGTTTATCTGGACGACCATAATAACAAGCAACTAACTTTTGTTTAAAACCATTACGTTCAGAAGAATTTTCCCATACAGCAATACTATTATGAGAATGTCTATCAGTAATTTCTTTCTTTTCTTTATCAACACCTACAGGGTCATAGCTTAAACTATATTTACCTTTAGGTATTCCTTTAGTCATTCGATTTGTTTCATTATCAAAATACTCTTCATATTCTGGCATAAACCAAATACGAACACAACCATGTGGGTCTTCATTTCCTCTACGGGGAACTCCTTGTATATAATCATAAACTTTTTTGCCTTCTTTAGCTAGACGAACATTAGATTTAAAACTAACAATATCATTAATTCTTTCTAATTGTCCATCAATATAAAATCTAAAGTCAGGTTCAAGTCTAAGTCTAGTTTCCCAAGCAGTTAATTCTTCACTACTAAAAATATTTTCAGTAGCACTACTAAATGATTCAGCAGGAAATAAAGCGTATTGACCAAGAAAATTTATATATTCAGCATAAGTCTTAGAAGTTTCTTTCTTATGAATACGTTCTTTAGCTGCAATCTTAAGACTAATTTCTATATTAGAATTACCATCTTTGTCTACCCCATACTGACCATCAATCTCACCTTGAAGTCCCCAACAATATGGTTTAAAATAACCACATATTTCATTACGCATATCAGTATCCCAAACATTTTCAAAAGGCATAAAATGATATGCTTTAGGATTATAAAAGTTATTTTCAAATGTAGACATATCACCAGAAGTAGCAGTACCCCAACATTTAAGAATACCTGTTGTGTAAGCACCAGTTCTCATTGCAGGTTCTGTTACTTCCATAAATGGGTCGAAGTTATTCATAGTAGATAACTCTTCTACATTAACTTCAACAGCATCTTTACCAATAGCACAATCGGGGTCATTGAAAGCAGATACACTAAGAAGAGCACTAGACCAACTATTATCGGCTTCAATCCCGTTTGGTAACTTATAACCAAGACGAAAGTCTGTATTAACTGTACTATAAATTCCACGTTTAAAAGGAGTTTTTTCTTCATAAAATTTTAAATCATTAATAGCAAAGTTAGTTAAACCACCACGTTGAATAAGATATTTTTTATCAATAGCAACATTGATAACAACTTTTCTTGGATATAAATTAACTCTATTAGCAGCAGTACTTGCATTAATATATGAAAAACCACCACGACGAGTCTTGTCAATAATTACATGAAAACCATTATTCTCTGCAAATTCAAGTACATGAAAAAACCAAAACTGAGCATCAAGGAACTTAGGAAAATCATAATGTTTTTTACCTGTATTAACTTTGCCTCGTTGAATACTTGATTCATCGAGCTGTTCAATACGAGTATAATTAAGAAAATTATAATGATTACCGGTTATTCGTACATTATGAATAGTTCCTTTGTCATCCATTAAACACGGAGCTTCAAAACCATGTTTACGTCTATATTGTTCTTTCTTTCTAAATTGTCTATGTGGAAGACTATCTATTTTAAAAGGACAATATTCTTTATGTTTTCTATAATAATCAGCAATTTCAGTAAGTAAATGAGTATTAACAAATTTCCATCCTGGACGAATATTCATAAGAAAACCTCCAGAATCTCCTATAAGAAACATATTGTCTTTATCTATATATCCAGCTTCACTTGCTGTTTTATATCTAGATTTATCTTCTTTTAAAAAAGTAAGAAAAGGATATTCTTTATCCATACTTTACAACAACAAAATTAACAATACTAAAAAAGCTGAACCACTTCCAACAGCAGCCCAGCTTGCACGTTTAGCACGTCTTTGATATTTATCTCTATCTTCAATAAGACGTTCTGTGTTTTGATTTGCTACAACAATTCTATTTTGAAGTTCATCATTAATAGAATGAAGTTCATTAATTATATTTCTTTGATTGTTTATAATACTATCTTGAAGAAGTACTATTTGTTTATTAGCTTTAGCTTCAATAAGTTTTATATTAGCAGCCTTAATCAAATCAATAGAAATATAAACACTATCTTGTGCTAGACCCCCCGTAGGAGGATGTATCCGAGACCAACTCAATGAACCTCCTAACAGCATCATCGACACTATCAAGAGCAGCTTGTTTACTTTCTTCATTTGCAGCATATTTAATATTATAAATAATACTATCTCTTTGACTGATTACAATTTCAATGGAATCAATCCGAAGAGTATTAATAGTAGTATCAACCAATTCAAAACCCAAACTACTCTGACTTAATCTAAAAACACATACACAATTATAAATAGTTACACCTATGATAAATATACACAGAACTACTATTAATATCTTCTTCATGATTCTATCTATTTTTTTTAATCTTTTTAATTGCAGCAATAGTAACTGAACCAAGTTTACCATCAGCAGGTATTCCAAGAGTTTTCTGAAGTATTTTAACTCCAGCTTTAACACCAGCATTGATAGCCATATCAAAACATTGATTAGCTAATTCTTGATTAGCACAATCATCAAGATAAAGTTTATCCCAAAAGTTTCTTTTATAAAACTCTTTAACTTTATCTTGAAGTTCTTTAGTTCCTTCTAGAATAGTTTTAAAACCTCTAGGATGATATTTCTTAATTTGGTCTATACTAGTCCAACCAGACCATGTAGGATAATTCTTACGACTTATACCTTTATAAGTTTCACCACCCGCATCATCAGGGTCGTTAGCATAACCTCCTTCATTTTTTAGAACTTTTCTGAGAGCTATTATAAAGTTTGCCATAATATTGACTAATTAATTTATTATATAATTTTAGAGCTTTAATATAATTATTATTGATATTTCTATGATTACCAATATCAGATGTAAATTCTTCATACACTACTCTTTGACCAATAGCATTTAAACTACTTACTCTGAAAGTTTTTGTATTATTAATTTTATTAACTTCATATTCAATTTGAATATCATCTTTAAAGTTATCTATTACTTGTTTACATCTTATATCATTCATTTAAAACACGATTAATCCATGAACGTAAAAATTTTAGATTATTACCTTTCTTAGCAACATCATTATAATATCTAATTCTTTCAAGTTTATATGTAGCAACTTGAAGTTCCCCCGTAAGAGAATCACATCGAGCCGTCAGACTATCAATAACATGTTTAGTATTATTCACTTGATAAACAATATCATTACCTTCAATAGGAACATATCTTTCAATGACTATTGGCTTAGTCTCTCCTTCTACGGGGGAACTGACCCAAGCTGAAATACAAATACCAAGAATAGTTCCAATTATAAATGGAATAACAGTTTCTTTCATAAATCTAATCCATATTGTTGTTTAAAACCAATATTCTTAATCTCAATAGCACGATTGGCAAGTATAGCTTCAATTTCTTTTTTAAGATATTTCATCTTATGAAAAGTAGTACGTTCTTTAGGATTTTCTTTAATATGATATAAACCATCAGGAAAACGTCTAGGTTGTCCATATTGATTAAGTTCAAAATCAGAATCAATATGACATAACCAACAACCTCTATTAGGTAATCCAAGAATAGTTTCTACCATATAAGCATACATACTAATTTGAAGATTATACAAACTACCATTACAAGCAGGTAAATGACTAACAGGAGGAAGAAGTCTTTCATCTTTACGAACCCATTCAGCAGTAAGTTGAGTGGGTTTAACTGATTTATCTTTTTTATAATAACCAGCTTCAAATTGAAGACCGCCTCTATTAGTTTTCCAATCTCCTATGACATGACAATCATCACGTAATAGAAGAACATCAATAGTACCACTTACAAGATAATCGATAAGAAAAGCACCAATCTCAGCATAAATATGATAACCTCTAGCAGTATACCAACCTAATACATTATATATTTCAGGATAACGATTTTCTGTAAGTTCAATAAAATCTTTAACTGAAAGTTCTTTTGCATTAAGGTCAATACTAACTAAATCAGCAATAGTAAACATTTCACCATCGGGTTTAGCATCAAGATATTGAATAGCATTAGCAAATTTACTAGCACCTTTTATACCTTGTTCTAAACCATCATGTGTATTACTACCACGTTCACAGGCTTCTTTTGTAATAGTAGACCATTGTTTAGCTAATTCAGTTTCACTAATACCAAGTTCTCTAGATTTAATACGAAGCCATTTAGCTTTATCGAAAGGAATCTTATATCTATGAAGAATTGTAGTAGTACTAATATAATCATTTCCTAGATTATCGATATAACGATGTCCATCATTATGGAAAATAAGTTTTACTTTATCATATCTTTTATCTGCAAGTTTAAGCATATTACCAACTAGTTATTAAAAGTTTATACAAATCATAACAATAATAAAAACTACCACTTTTAATTGTACGCCAAACATCATCATCTTGAAAATACATATCAACATAATATGTTTTCTTATCAAGATAATCTGTTTCTTCCATCATACGTACATCTTTATTTTCAAATATTATTTTAAACATTTTCATTCATCTTCATCTGCATTCATAGAACTAGTAATTTCTACACCTCCACGAGCTGTAGTTTGTTCACGTTCATAAATTAGATTTTCTCTAGCTTCATTAAGTCCTTTAACTAAATTAGGAATCTCAACAGATTTCTTAGCAAGTCTATCCATAATATCCATAATTTCCATAGCATCTTCTTTACTAATTCCAGCAGTTAATTTTTCATTAAGAGCTTCATTTAAAAGATTGACAGCTAAGTTAGCATTATGAATAGCTTTAAGAATGTTTTCTAAAATAATACCAGCCTCAGTAATACATTGGTCGTGGTATCTTTTAGCAATTCTATAAACAAGCACATCAGGTTCATAATTCTTTGGTAAATCAAAGTTTTCAATAGCTTGTTTAATACATTCTTTATCGCTAAGTCCTTGTTGTTTAGGAGGACTATTAGGGTCAGCTAGATAATAAATAACACCGACTTCTTTAAGATAATTAATTTTATCTTTAGTGTTATCTCTAACATAAAGCATCTTAACATCTTTATCAAGAAGTTGTGTTAGACTTGGAGCTTTAGGAAGTCCTGTATCATCAACTGTTATCAGTTTCTCTATCTGTAATTTCTGCATATAATTGTTGATATTCGGCTTCTCTATCCAGGTCAAAGTGTACTATATCACCATAACCCTTAAAGAAAAGCCATAAATTAGCATATTCTTCACCATGTCTATCAAATAGTTTAGTATATACTCTAAATCGTTTACTTCTAAATTCAGCAAATCTAGCAGCTCTAGCATTTTGTTCATCTATAGCTTTTTTCTCTTTCTTCATTATATCGCGAACATAATTAGCATATTCTTCTTTAGTCATTCGTTTTCTAGCTTCAGAAAACTCTTTAGCATATTTACGAGCAACTATAGCTTTATATGGCTTATTTATAGTTCCTATAAAAGGAATAAGAGCTTTACCATCATTAAAAACAATATCACCGATTTGAGATTCTAAATCTAGAACAATATTCTTAATAATAAGACGTTTTTTAGATTCAACATTTATATCATCAAGAATATTATTCATAGATTTATATACTATAGCTCCGGAATCATCTAATGCACCATAATCTTCTAAAGGGAGTTCAGGAAGACCCCCCGTAGAAGTAGCATCAATTGGGGTCTTTCTCATTAATATTTCTAAAAGTATAAATACATTTAGTATATTCACTATCTCTAGTCGCAACAATATCACGAATAGGAACAATTTTAAACTCTACTAAATATATTTCAGGAGTAATATTATTAAAATCATTCTTCCAATAATCTCCTTTAATAAGACTGTTAAGAAGTTTAGGATTAGTTTTGACATAATTCTCAAAACCTGCTACACTAATCCAATTATTAGAAATATGTAAATGAATACCACGTTCAAGATTAGTTCTGTCTATAACAGCTCTATCACCTTGACTAAAACCACATTCATTGTTTTCAGCTATTTTAGCAATTATAGGAGTTACGTTACTAGTAGTGTTACGATTTTCTTTAATACTCATAGCAATACTAGAAATTTTCTCTTTAAAACATAATGCTATAACACAATAGTGTTCTTGAAGATGAACATTACTAAGAATCTTATTAAAATATTCATCTTTAATTTCATCAAGGTTAGTAGGATAACCTACATTAAAACTCTTTTCTGGATTTTTAATAATAAACATAATTATAATATTTATAAGTTATACAATGTTATCTTTTCCAAGAGTACCAAGTTTCATCTTACTTTTAGTACGTTTATTAGCTTTATGATTAGCAATATATGTAGCTTCTCTATCAGCACGTCTTTTATTGCTATTAGCTAATATATCCTCTAATTGTTTTCTCATTATAATCAGCATTAATATGAGTACAATTATACATATTATATATTATATATGCAAGTATTTATATATATTATATATTATAT
>ERZ808242.33-NODE-33-length-99941-cov-20.853042_pt1 | contig 99941 bp, 74 predicted proteins | sample MGYA00521244_ERZ808242 | MGnify/ENA primary metagenome ERZ808242 (study PRJEB31516, sample SAMN03275573) | gut metagenome | biome: mammalia-associated habitat; material: feces | host: Papio cynocephalus | place: Kenya | collected 2012-07-27 ... | reverse complement strand
CTTCAATTATTTTCACTAACTTTGCACAAAATTGCATTTGTTACTGGACAGTACAAAGCGCCTTTTTGTTAGGTCTTTTACAGGAAAAATGACCGATTATTTGCGTAATCCGAATAAATGTTGTACCTTTGCAGCGTGATTCGAATTGAGGGGACCGAGCGGTTCCCTCAATTTCGTAAATAAAAGGCATACAAAACGTGCAACCGGCAACGCACCGCCATAAACGTAAAACCATAAACGCAAAGCAACAATATGGACAAATCTTGGGTAGAAAACCTTGTGCAAACGTATCTGAAAGATACCGGCTATGCACTGATTACATTGGATATCAATCCCCAAAATGAGATTCTCATAGAGGTGGACCGGTTGCAGGGCGTAGATGTGGACTTCTGTGGTGCGCTCAACCAATATATGGTGGAGCAGTTGGACGCAGCAGGCATAGAGGACTACTCGCTCGAAGTGGGCAGCGTCAGCCTGACTGACCCGTTCAAAACCAAAATGCAGTACGAGAAAAACCTCGGACACGATGTAGAGGTGATGACCAAAGAGGGCAAGAAACTGCGCGGACAATTGGTCAGCGTGGACAACGATACCTTTGCTGTAGAGGTGGATACGCTCGTTGCCGTAGAGGGCAAGAAACGCAAACAGCACGAGATGGTAACGCATACCTTCGGGTATGACGAGGTGAAATACACCAAGTACAACCTCAAATTCTAATTACTCCTATCTGCCCGGAGGAACTATTAACCCTATTCGACTAATAATAAGAACAAATATACAACAATGGCTAAAGCACAAAATTCAATCAACTTGATTGATATTTTCTCGGAGTTCAAAGAACTCAAAAACATTGACCGCCAGACGTTCATCAATGTGCTGGAGGATTCGTTCCGCAATGTGATTGCTAAAATGTACGGTTCGGACGCAAACTACGACGTGATTATCAACCCCGATAAAGGCGACTTGGAAGTGTATCGTAACCGCCTCGTAATGGAGGACGACGATGTGGCTAACCCCAATACGCAAATCGCACTGAGCGACGCACTCAAGATTGACGACGAAGCGGAAATCGGTGAGGAAGTAACCGACAAAGTGGACTTCCGGTCTTTCGGACGCCGTATGATACTCAACCTGCGTCAGACACTTGCCAGCAAGATACTCGAGTTGCAGAAGGAGAATATCTATATCAAGTATAGCGATATGCTCGGTCAGATTGTATCGGGCGAACTCTATCAGGTATGGAAAAAAGAAATGCTTCTCCTCGACGAGGACGGCAACGAACTCTACCTACCCAAGCAGAACCAGATACCTAACGACTATTTCCGCAAAGGCGAAACCGTACGTGCCGTAGTGGTGCAGGTGGACAACAAGAACCAGAACCCCAAAATCATTCTCAGCCGTACATCGCCGCTGTTCCTGCAACGCCTCTTCGAGCAGGAGGTACCCGAGGTACACGACGGACTGATTGCTATCAAGAATATCGCCCGTATCCCGGGTGAGCGTGCCAAGGTCGCAGTAGAGTCTTTCGACGACCGTATCGACCCCGTAGGTGCATGCGTGGGTATCAAGGGCGCACGTATTCACGGTATCGTACGCGAGTTGCGCAATGAGAATATTGATGTCATCAACTATACAAGCAACACCAACCTCTTTATCCAGCGTGCATTGGCTCCGGCTAAAATATCTTCGATGAATATCAACGAAGAGGAAAAGAAAGCCGAGGTATATCTGCAGCCCGACGAGGTAAGTCTCGCTATCGGTAAGGGCGGCTTCAATATCAAGTTGGCTTCTATGCTTACCGGCTATCAGATTGATGTATATCGTGAGATGGACGGCGACGACTCGGATATCTATCTTGACGAGTTCAACGACGAAATCGACCAATGGGTAATCGATGCCCTCAAGGCAATCGGACTGGATACCGCAAAACAGGTGCTCAATACTCCCAAAGAAGAACTCCTTGAGCGTACAGACCTCGAAGAGGAGACCATCGACGATGTCATCCGCATCCTCGAAGCCGAGTTCGCAAACGACTAAATAAAACTAGAATCTCTAGAACTCCTAGAACTCCTAGAACTCCTAGAATCTCTAGCATATCTAGAATTTCTAAAAAAAAACAACTAAACAACCAAACACCAATACACATTTCGCATGGCAATAAAACTTATCAAGGCTTGTAAGGAACTCAATATCGGTATGTCCACCGCCGTAACCTTCTGTGCAAAGCAGGGTAAGGAAATCAATGCAGACCCTAATGTCCGCATTGATGACGACCTGTATCTGCTTCTCGCCAAGGAATTTAACAAGGATATGGCACTCAAACTCGAAGCGGAACGCAGGGCGCAGGAACGCCAGGAACGCGAAATGCCTCAGACGGTTTCTATCGAGAAACCCAAAGAGCCTGTGCATATCCCTACCGAGGTGCCGCAACCGAAAGTAGTGGGTAAGATCGATCTTGACGCAGAGCGCAAAGCCAAAGAGGAAGCCGAGGCAAAAGCCAAAGCCGAAGAGGCTGCCGCACGTGCCAAGGCAGAGGCGGAGGCTGCTGCACGCGAGAAAGCCGAGCGCATAGCCCGTGAAGAGGCAGAACGCAAAGCGAAAGCCGAAGCCGAAGCGCAAAAGGCAAAGGCAAAGGCGGAAGCAGAAGCGGAAGCCGCACGCAAAGCCGCAGAGCAACAACCCGAAGTTGAGACGGAACAGGCGGCTCCTCAGCAGGAGGAACCCAAGAAAACGGAAATCTTCCGATTGGAGAAACCTGTGCTCAAGAATGCTCCGAAAGTGGTCGGGAAGATTGACCTGAGCAGTATAAACCAATCTACTCACCCCACCAAGAAAACCAAGGAGGAGAAACGCAAAGAGCGTCAGGAACGCCAGCAGCAGCAACAGCAGGCTAACCAGCAGGCTACCGAGAAACGGAAACGCGAGCGCATCAAGCAAAACAAGGTGGACATCAATGATGCACGCAACCAGAAAGGCAAGCCCAACACCAAGAAAAAAGGTGTAAAAGTGGAGGTTGACGACGAGGAGGTACAGCGTCAGATCAAGGAGACTATCCAGCGTCTGCAAGGGCAAAAAGGTAAGACAAACACCAGTAAATACAAGCGTGAGCGTCGTGAACTCGAGCGCGAAAAAGTAGCGCACGAGAAGGAAACGGAACAAGCACAAAGCAAGGTATTGAAACTCACCGAGTTCGTTACCGCCAACGACCTTGCCGTGATGATGAATGTGCCGGTTACCAAAGTCATCAGCACCTGTATGATGCTCGGTATGTTCGTCAGCATCAACCAGCGTCTCGATGCCGAGACCATCAATCTGGTAGCCGAGGAGTTCGGTTTCTCTACCGAGTATGTCAGTGCACACGTAGTAGAAGAACTCAATGCCGATGAGGAAATCAATGAGGAGGACATCGAACCGCGCTGCCCGATTGTTACTGTTATGGGACACGTTGATCATGGTAAGACCTCGCTCCTCGACCATATCCGCAACACCAATGTCATTGCCGGTGAGGCGGGTGGTATTACCCAGCATATCGGTGCATACAATGTGAAACTGAAAAACGGACAGCGTATCACGTTCCTTGATACCCCGGGGCACGAAGCCTTTACCGCTATGCGTGCACGCGGTGCGAAAGTAACCGATATTGCTATCATCATCATTGCTGCCGACGATGCCGTCATGCCGCAGACTATCGAGGCGATCAACCACGCACAGGCTGCCGGAGTACCGATGATCTTCGCTATCAACAAGTGTGACAAGCCGGGTGCTAACCCCGATAAGATCAAAGAGCAACTCTCTAATATGAATATCTTGGTCGAGGACTGGGGAGGTAAGTACCAGTGCCAGGAAATTTCGGCTAAGAAAGGCGACGGTGTCTTCGAACTCTTGGAGAAAGTACTTCTCGAAGCCGAAATGCTTGACCTCAAAGCGAACCCGAAACGCCGTGCCAAAGGTTCTATTATAGAGTCGTCGCTCGACAAAGGACGCGGCTATGTGGCTACGCTGCTCGTGGCGGACGGTACCCTCCACATGGGCGACATCGTCCTTGCAGGTACATTCCATGGCAAGGTAAAGGCAATGTTCAATGAGCGCGGACAGAAAATCACCGAGGTGCTACCGGGCGAACCGTGTACTATCCTCGGTCTGAATGGTGCGCCGCAGGCGGGTGATGAGTTCAACGTGATGGCTACCGAGCAGGAAGCACGAGAGATTGCCAACAAGCGTGAGCAACTACAGCGCGAGCAGTCAATCCGCACCAAGAAACACGTGGGATTGGAAGAGATCGGGCGTCGTCTGGCTATTGGCGACTTCAAGGAACTCAATATCATCGTCAAAGGTGATGTGGACGGTTCGGTAGAGGCGCTGACCGACTCGCTTTTGAAACTCTCGACCGAGAATATCCAGGTGAATGTCATCCATGGTGCTGTCGGCGCTATCTCGGATAGCGATGTGCTGCTTGCTGCGGCTTCCGATGCCATCATCGTCGGCTTTAACGTGCGTCCTACCGCTACCGCACGCAAGATGGCGGACAGTGAGGAGGTCGATATACGTATCTACTCTATTATCTACGATGCCCTCGAGGAAATCAAGGCCGCTATGGAGGGTATGCTTTCGCCCGAAATAAAGGAGGAAGTTACTGCTACGTTGGAGGTGCTGCAAACCTTCCACATCTCCAAGGTGGGTACTATCGCCGGTTGTATCGTGCGTGAAGGAAAGGTGAAACGCGGTAATAAATGCCGTGTCATCCGTGATGGTATCGTAATCCAGACCAGTGAATTGAGTTCGCTCAAGCATGGTAAAGACGACATCAAAGAGGCGGGTGTGAATACCGAGTGTGGTTTGAGCATCAAGTCGTTCAACGACATCGTTGTGGGCGACCTCATTGAGACCTTCGAGCAAGTGGAAGTGGCAAAGACCTTGTGATAATAGTAAATGCAAATAAAAAAGAGACTGCTTGACATCTTTGGGCAGTCTCTTTTTTGTTTTTTATTTGCTTAATTGGTATGCCAATCGGAACAGCGGGTTATCGGCTTGTATATCTTCTTGTACAGGTTGCAGTTCTTTCGGCAGCCGCTCTGATAAGAGGATATTGCCGCAATAGCGAAACCCGTATTTCTGTAGCAGGTGCTGCATACGCAGGTTGTCTTGGTGGGTATCGGCACGCACATTGTCATATCGGCTTGCTACGTATTCCAGTACTGCTGCAAAGATACCATGATAGCCGTCCAGCGATGCCAAACGGTGAATGGTGGCATAAGGTGCATTGTTCAGCCACGCACCGTCTATTTGGCTATACGACGGGTCGGGGTCGGTTAGCATTACAAACGTGCCGGCAATGTGGTCATTATCCAATACTATATAATTGCGCCCGAGTAGTATATCTTTGGTAATCAGTTCTGTGGGCGGGTAATTATTCCCCCATTGATTAGGGTTCCCCGCCGCCCGCATTTTCTCTCTCGCCCCAGCATATATCTTTTCCAACTGTGGCAAATCCGTTATTTTCGCTTTCTGTATTGTGTACATAGTCATAGTTTCTTGCAAATTTCTTTGCAAAGATAGTGCTTTTTGCACAGATACACAATATAATATGGCTATCCTCTCGAGGAGCATTCGATGCAGTTATGTGGATGCTATACGGCAGCCAATGCATAGCGGGTGGTATAAGACGATACTGCCGTCAGACCATAATAATCTATCCCAAATGGGGCGTTATGAATATAATCTTCGATGTATGTCTGCGGCAGGTGTGCCAATATGGCACTCGCTTCGGGAAAATTGACTCTCCCGCATGTAGAGCGTACTCGCAGCAATATTATGAGCCAATAAAAATCGATGTAACTTATTCGTAAAATTACATTCTTAAAAACATAGAGTAAACGACGTCATCTTATTTTGGAGCGTAGAAACCCACTATGATTTTAGGAATTCTTGTAAGGATAGAGTTGTTATACCTAGTCCAGAAGCACGACTTTGTAACATTACATCAGAAGTAAGCAAAATTGGATTTTGTGATTTATATTTCAATGCAACGGACAATATCATACAATCTGGATTTGTTCTATCAAAACCATTCGGTAGTAAAGTTGTGTCAGCATCTTCCATGTGAGAAAAATGTTGTACAAATGCGGTATTGATATTTTTAGCAGCCTCGTTCAATTTGGTTTTGTCAACAGATGGTTTTAATTTCAACTTATCCAATTCTTCCAATACTTTTGAAGGAACTATAATTTTATAATTTTTGCCTATTCGTTTGATAATGTCGGGGCAATTAACAAATACATTTGTGTCAATTATATATATGTTTTCTTTGTCTTTTTGACGCTCTTTATGACGTTCAGGTAGTTCTATTCTACCTAAAATCTTAGGACCACTTAGTTGCGGGACCTTAGTACGAAAAATGCCATCATCAACGCCTATTGGAGTAGCAACTACATCATTAAAGACAACATATTTGTCTTCTTGTGCTTTCAGAATGTATTCGCGCACGTTTGTTGGCATATTCTCTCGGAGCATATTGCTATCTCCGACGAGAATTGTATTATATCGCGCACGAGACGTTGCAACATTAAATAGGCTTTCACTTAAGGAATAACGGAGTGAGACATTCGGAATGAAATAAATACAATAGTCTGTTGTTAATCCTTGTACACTATCAACCGTATCTATTTGTATAGCGTTGTATAGTTCTTCGTCTCCATACAGCAGGAAATACCTTTGAAGTGCACCAATAGTACTTCTGAACTTGCTAAGAATTACCAATTTGGCATTTTTATTCTCGGAAATAATAGCCTGCGCTATTTCTAACACTTTTTGTAGCCCTTCCTGAGGGCATTTGTCTCCTATAGGAAGTTTGATGTCTATCACAGATGGTCCTCCTTCTGCTTTCATAAAAGGCAAATGTGAAGGTGTTTGTTGATTAGGAGAAACAGAACGCAATTCATTTTCATAAAAAACTCCCGTACAACTTGCTGCACGGCAGGATAGACGGTAGGTGTCCTTTAACATATAGGACACATATCCGCTATATTTGCAAACAGTATCAAAACCTGTTACTATCGGGAGCCAATCAAAACGAGCAATAACATCTTCGTTCATAGTCACGATAGGAGATAGTTGATTTTGATCTCCTATCCAAATTACTTTCTTCCCCAACAAAAATGTTGCAGCAATCATAGGTAGAAATGCTTGGCTCGCCTCGTCCATAATTACATAATCAAAAGGAGGTTCTTGTGCATCCACAGCCCACCGGCTTGCAATATAGAAACTTGCTAGGGTCAAACGCCCTTGAGAGGCATTGCATTTGTTACTACAAATTGGTAATAAGCCCGGTAATTCTTTAGTTTCATCCGTTGATAAATTTGTCTTTGATATCAATCCTTTTTTTAGGAAAGATTTGAGTTGTTCTTTATTTGCTAATTCTATTAAAGCCCGATTTGTGAGTGCTATTACTAACACACTTTTCTCTTTGCTCATCAGATTTGCAGCCAAATCTGCCATACGATGTGTCTTCCCGGTCCCCGGAGGTCCTTGCACTATAATCTGATTTGTGGTTTCCCAATCTTTAAGAATAATATCTTTGAATGGAACATCAGATTCTATTTTATTAGGATTCCATAAATTGGATTTTTCTCCGTAATTCAATATATTAGCGGCAGAAGACGGCAATGTTTTGTTGAGAATATCAATTAGATTACACAGGTATTGGAGCGGAGGTTCTTTTGGACCAAATGCAATAATAGGGAACTCTTCCTGCATAATTTGTGCGAACTCCATCGGAATGCTTTTGATTCCTACCAAACAAAAAGCATGATCTGTAGTCTTACTAACCCAAACACAATATGCATCCGAGAAATCACGTTGATAATGTTCACGTAAATATCCCCACGAGTAGTCTCCCCAATTTTTAAAACTGCTCATCTCATTAATTAGATATACAGCAGTCCAATAAGTGCGGCGACGAGGGATATGTTCCCCGTTGCGTACTTTAAATACAGCGATGCCATTATCATCAATTTTTATAAATTTGCCTACAAAGAGCCCCCCATTATCTTTAAGGGTGATAGCCTTTGTGTTTTTGACAGATTCATACTCTTTATTTTGAGCATCAATCTCTTTTGCAAGAAATTGTATGTAGTCTTTATGTTGGTATTTCATACTTATAAATCATCATCTCCGGTATGACATTGAGTTCCTTCGTGCTTGTTATACATATTACGGATAGATTGTGCCCTTTCTGTTATGTTGAAACTGGCAAAATCAAAATGGATATCTTTAAAGAAGTGAAGAATATTGGATAACTCTTGAACCTTATCTTCGATTTGTAGATTCTGAGTGCTAAACGAGAGCGTTATATTGCTTTGGTTCTGAAGAATATCTTCTTTGCTCATTTCAACAATGTCATTGTTTGTATAGATTAGAAGATGTGCGTTCTTTTGGAAAATATAGTCCCACTCTTCAGGATTGATTTTGAAAGGTTCATCCTGGTATTTATAACTCTTAAGAACAATAAACATCTTATTACCATCTCCATCCTCTATTGTAGATGTACTGAAGTGACATAACCGACCTGCATCATCAAGTTCACCATAATTGCTCTCAAATTTCCAAATGCCTAATTTCATCTGCTTCAAAAATCTTTGCGCCTCCCGTTGTGCTTCTATCTGCTCATTTTTATTGATAGGGGCATCAGTTCCTGCGCCAAACTCTGTCGAATATCTATAATTCTCTTTCAAACGCTGATTTTCTTCCCTTAAGTGCCGATTCTCTTCTTCTAAATGATTGCGTTCTTCCTCTAAGTTATGATAGTCTTTGTTTGATATCATAAACAAACGATACCAATCATCTCTAGTAAATGTCTGACCATATTTGCTGACGACATCATTCATTGCATCCTGTATGTCAAGGCGCTCTGAGACATAAATGTCATTATTGTAGCAAAATGGTTTGTCGTCAAACAAAGTGCAAAATGTATATTCACCATAATATAATTCATACGGAACTCCTTGGGGACAAACAAAAATACGACGACTCCTTTCGTTTTTCCATTCGGCATATATTTCAGTGCCAGACCATTCTTTGGCATATTTTCTACATAGTTCTACGTTTTTCCGCTCAAATGAACGATTCGTCTTTTCTAACATTCGTTTTAGTAGTTCAATGCGCAAGCCTCGTTTTTCGTCTTTTTCGGACAATTTCTTTTCCGATAAGTTTGCTATCCATTGAAAGTTTGAACTATCACAGGAAATATCGCCGTCATATTGAACTCCATTCCCAAAAGCCTCCCTCGTTCGGATGATAACATCATCTTTTCGCTTTACTCCCAAATTATACAAAAAATCAACTTTTTCAGGAGTATCTGCCCATATTCGAATATCAGATGATAGTATTTCACTCTCTAATAACAAATTAGGAATATCAAAATACTTATTTGATATGTTCCAATTAACTATTCCTTGTTTCCTAAACAGGGGTAAATTGCGAGCGATATTATGTGCGTAGCAATAGTCTAAACATTCAATGATATGGTTGTTTATACTTTCAACCTGTTCATTTGAAAATGGGGAATAAGTTGTTGTATAATTCCGACTTGTATTCCACAAACATATAAATACAAATTGTGCGGGCGAGATAGATTTTCCGGTAGTGTTAAGTTCCTGCAAAATCTCTTCTGCTATTCGCCCTTTGCCTAATTCTATCAAATCTATATGGACAAATGGAAAACACCTTTCAAATCGTGTTGCTATATAAGTTTTCCGAGAAGGTAGAATTTCAGACAATAATAAATGATATGGTTTATCCTCAATGACTATTGTTATATCATCTTTGATAGTATAGTTGCTGACAAGTTCGCCATCAATATATGTTTTCTCCAAAAGAATCTTGGTGTTGTGGGGGTTGTTCGCCAATTTGTAAACACCATACTCGAAATCTTGTTCTAAATAGATATCTTTGTCTAACTGAATATCAGGAACTTGTTTTAAGTATTCTGCAACGATTTCAGAATTTGCATTATGCATAATAGGAAGCATTGCTTTCACGGGCAGAGATTTTACCAATTCTTTCCAGAAGGGTTGTGTCCAATCGTTATGATAGTCATTATAAATTTCAACAACATTATCATTGTTAAAGATGTTGAATTTGTATGAAGTACATAGGAGTTTGTCATAGACATCAGAATCTTGAAGTAATAATTTATCCAATTCTTCGTTATAATCTTCATCACAGATGGCAAAATTGCAGAGATATGACTTCTCCGTCTTTACCAAAGAATCCAGAGGCGTAACGTTTCCAAGTTTGTTGCGGAATATACACATTGATTGAATAGTAGTTTTACCTACACCATCGAATTCAAGCAATCTTAATACCAAATTCCTTTTTTCCGTAGCGGATAATTCTGTAAAAGGACATTTTGTATTGATTCTATCAAATACCGATTTATCTGTAGGAACATCAATCAAATCAAATAAAGGATGTTTAGATATAACATCTTCTGTACAAGTGAACCCTAACTTTGATAGTATAGCACGCAATGGAGCAATATGTTCTGTTAATAAGATATATTGAGGACGACTTGTGAGTTCTGCAAGGGTCAACATCTCAGTTCCGCATTTCAAAATAGGTAGTGATGATATCAAACCATCACAATCTTTTCCATTTTTTGCAATCCATTGAAAGAAAGTATCCTGACATTCTTTTTCTGCGGTTCTTAGCCAATTCTGAATGGACTCATTTTCAACGAGTAGTGAACATACCTTAGGGGCATTAATGATTTCAATTTTATTAAATAATTTATCACCATTAGTGTCTTTACTTTGTTCCAGAATCTCTGTATTAATTTGCCTATTGGGAAGTCTTCTTTGAGTATTAAGTATGTACCTAAACAAATCAGAGCCAATAATGTCGGATAAACCGGATTTGTCAATGATAATATCTTCTTGTTTTGCAAGATGTCCATATTCATCTAATATGAAAGGTACATTTTCTATTGATTCCAAGTAACCCCGATTGAAATGATGAGATAATTCATCATCAGCCGCAAATAACTGACTTTGAAGCAGATTAAGATATTCGGAATTATTTACAGATGCTGATTCTGAGACCCACTTAGGAATACGAGTACCGATTTGATAGAATAGATACCAATTCCATGGATTGTTAGTTTGAACCCCCTCCCTATCCGAAGTTGGAATAAAATCTGCATTGATGTAAAACCTGAAACAATATGACATCTGGTTCATTGGTAGATACGCAAATACAGTATTGCCAACGTTTGTGCTTATTGGTTGTATTTGCCCTTTTTGATTCAAAGGTATGGCATAGGATATTGTTGTCATAGTAGAGGCTGCAATTCTGTTAGGAACTTCCACTTTCTTATGGCTTCCCGTTACAGAATCGAATTGTTCCAAGATATCCTCTTTTTCGTCTTGCCCGGGAATTAATTCTTGATTCTTCCTTATGGAAATATGACAGGTTTGAAAAGCATCATCAGAAACAGGGATGTCATCATTATTTCTGACATCAAATAGCCTCTTTGTGCTATTGTATGAACTAATAATTTCGGTCTTGCCCTCTCTGTATTCTTTTTGAATAGTTATAATCTGCTTATTATGTAATAATTGCACACGCTTAGTGTTTCTCAAAAATAGCAAAAACAGTGGTTCTAATAGTACTTTATTGATTGATTCATCGACTTCTTGAATATCTATTGGGGATTTCTTGATAGCAATCGCCACATTAGCCGTTTGTCTAAAAGAAGTATTGCGTAATTCTTCTGGAATACTATTCTCCCAAATGGGTAATAATTGCCATGGAATATCTTTAACGCCTCCAAATTCTTTTTTGTTATCACGGTATTTTTTCAAGAATATCTCTCTATCCTCCTCTGTCTTGATGTTGTTGACATTAAAATAAAATTTATCAAAATTATTATATTCCGCATAAGTACTATCGAAAGAAAAGAATAAGCCTCCTGTCTTGATAAGCACTTTTTGTGTTCCTGTAAATACAGACTTAAATCCGATACCTTTATAGCCGGTTTTCTTCAAGTTGGCTCTTTTGGTGCTTTTTGCTGCTGAAATAATTGATTCAAAGTCTTCAGCATTAAAGGAAAGTCCATTGTGAGTAACAATAAGATATTCGTTTGTTATCTCTACATTAAACTTTACACCATCAAGCGCAGAAGAATCGTCTGCATTTTGGAGAAGTTCAAAGAACATTCTTTTTTTACTAGAATATAAATTTTCTCCGACTTCATCCAAAAGTCGCGCTACACTTTGATTGGTTGCCGGACTTGTGTGCTTGGCATAGGCTAATTCAACTGCTGCTTTGTAGGGATTATTGGGAATTTCTTTAATTACGCTATGTATGCAAAATATGAAAGGATCACGAGAACGGAATCTATATTGCTCAGAAGCCAAACCTAAAGTTATTTGGTAGTAGCCATCTGCGTATTGAGTCTGGTCGTTCGGTATCCAAATAGATATGTTTTTCCCTGTGATTGGATCTACAAGAAGCCTTCCTCTGTCGTCATTTTCTCCATCAATTACAGCAATGTTTGTCAAAACGGCTTGACTACCTGTATTATTGGCTTTGGCAATAAATTCATTGGTATGTATTCCCATTAAGTCTAATAATTCAAGAAGTGTTTTTTTATATAAGGATTGGTCATAAATATCGGCACATAACTCTTTAAGACTGAATTCTAAGGTGTCGGAATTATACAATCCGATGCATTTTGCCTTCAATTGCTCTCCTACAAAAACTTCCTCCTGCATATTCCTGACTTTGTTTACAGATAAATGTTCTTTTTTAATAACAGCAGGACAATGATTATAGTCTGCAGTTACCAATTTGTGATTGTCATCAAATCCTGTAATTGTAATATAAACAGACTCTGTTAGTTGTTTTGATAAAGTCTCGGCAACTCTTTTGAGGCTTAGCAAAATTCTACCTTGTGAGTCAATATCCTTTATCATAACTCTAATCTCTTGACCTTTAGTTACGATATCAGAAGGATTAGAGATGCGTCTCCATGACATTTCAGAAATGTGCAACAGTCCGCTTTTGTTATCCGAGAATTTGACAAAAACACCATATTCTACGATGTTGCTGACGGTGCCAACAACAATCTGACCTATGGTTAGGGCGCGTTGTCTTGTGTATTCCATTTTTGTATCATTATTTTGGGGCGTAGCACTAATAGGAGTTGTCTCTGATCCTTTATATCCTTGTTCCGCTTCGAGTTTGAGTGCCATGTCCTTGTTAAATTCCTTGGCGAGAAGCAGATACAAGTCGTCATCAATGCGGACATTGGGGTCTGCATTGATTTCCTTACCCAACGATGCACAGAAGGTTACGGCGGCGGACATACCGATATTGAGTTCCTTGCAGGCTTTTATCAATTTGATAGACATAAAAATAAGTAGTTTAAGAATGGATTATTGTTTTGATGCGTCTTTGATATAAAAATTCTTTTTCCCTTCTCCCATAGTTTTTATATTTGTTGGATAATTTTTGGCAGTTTGGGAGGCTTTCTGGCTTTGTATTAAGGTAAATCTTATGGGAAAGTTATTATGTCCCATAAACAGAAAGACTATTTCTATTTCTCTTTCCAGTGGCAAAGTTACAACTAAATTTTAATATATGCAAGTGTAATCTAATAGGCATATAAACAAAAAACAGAGTGCACTATCCAAGTAGCACACTCTGTTTCTTAATTATATAGTGCATTTGTTTACATCATTCCGCCCATACCGGGGTTGGGCATAGCGGCGGGAGCGGGGTTCTCCTCTTTCTTGTCCACTATGACGCACTCGGTGGTAAGGAACATACCGGCGATAGAAGCAGCGTTCTCCAAAGCCACACGGGTAACCTTTGCGGGGTCAACCACACCGGCTGCTTTCAAGTTTTCGTAGGTGTCCTTGCGGGCATTGTAACCGAAATCGCCTTCGCCCGAGCGAACCTTGTCAACAACCACTGCGCCCTCTTTGCCTGCGTTGGTAACAATCTGACGCAACGGCTCTTCGATAGCACGGCGGACAATCTCGATACCCGTCTGCTCGTCTTCGTTGTCGCCCTTGAGGGCATCCAATGCCTTCTGTGCGCGGATATAAGCCACACCGCCACCGGCAACGATACCTTCTTCGATAGCCGCACGCGTCGCACTCAATGCGTCGTCCACACGGTCTTTCTTCTCTTTCATCTCCACCTCGCTGGCAGCACCTACGTTCAGTTGTGCCACCCCGCCTGCGAGTTTTGCGAGACGCTCCTGAAGTTTCTCTTTGTCGTAGGTTGATTTGGTAGCCTCGATCTGTGCTTTGATTTGTGCGACACGCGCAGCAATAGCGTCCTTGTCGCCTGCACCGTTCACAATCGTGGTGTTCTCCTTGTTGACGTTGATGCTCTCTGCCGTGCCGAGCATATCGATGGTGGCGTTTTCGAGTTTGATACCTTTCTCCTCGCTGATGACGGTACCGCCCGTGAGGATAGCGATGTCTTCCAGCATCTCTTTGCGGCGGTCGCCGAAGCCCGGAGCCTTGACGGCGCATATCTTCAACTGTGCACGCAAACGATTGACAACCAGAGTGGTCAGTGCTTCGCTATCTACATCCTCTGCAATGATGAGCAACGGACGACCGCTCTGTACAGCGGGTTCGAGTACGGGCAGCAATTCTTTGAGGTTCGATATTTTCTTGTCGTAGATTAGGATATACGGCTTGTCCATCTCCACCTCCATTGTCTCGGTGTTGGTAACGAAATACGGGCTGATATATCCGCGGTCGAACTGCATACCTTGTACCACATCGATCGTGGTATCCATACCTTTGGCTTCACCGATGGTGATTACACCGTCTTTGCTTACTTTGCGCATAGCGTCGGCAATCAGTTTGCCGATCTCGGCATCGTTGTTGGCGGATATGGTAGCCACCTGCTCAATCTTGTCGAAATCATTGCCTACCACCTCGCTTTGTCTCTTGATTTCTGCCACAACGGTACTGACAGCCTTGTCGATACCGCGTTTCAGATCCATCGGGTTAGCCCCGGCGGTTACGTTCTTCAGCCCTACGCCTACGATGGCTTGTGCCAGTACGGTTGCCGTCGTTGTACCGTCGCCTGCCTGGTCGCCGGTCTTCGATGCCACCTCTTTTACAAGTTGTGCACCGAGGTTCTCTGCTGCGTCAGCCAACTCAATCTCTTTGGCTACCGTAACACCGTCTTTCGTGATGTGCGGAGCACCATATTTCTTGTCAATGATGACGTTGCGTCCTTTCGGACCGAGCGTTACTTTTACTGCATTAGCCAACTGGTCAACGCCTTTTTTCAGAGCCTCACGAGCCTCTGTATTGTATGTGATTTCTTTTGCCATAGTTGTAAGTCAATTTGTAAGTTTGTAAATGTGTAAATTGGAAAAATGAACTCAATTCGTAATTCATAATTCTAAATTCATAATTAGCATTAGCCGAGTACTGCGAGTACATCGCTCTGGCGCATAATGAGATATTTTTCGCCTTCGTATTCGAGTTCTGTGCCGGCATATTTGCCATAGAGTACTTGGTCGCCTGCTTTGAGCACCATCTCCTCGTCTTTGGTACCTTTGCCTACAGCCAAAACCTCTCCGCGAAGCGGCTTCTCTTTTGCGCTATCGGGAATGATGATACCGCCAACGGTTTTCTCTTCTGCAGCCACGGGTTTTACCAGTACGCGGTCTGCTAACGGTTGAATCTTACTCATGATATTTTAGTTTTTAGAATTTGTAAATTTGTAAATTATGCATTGTGCATTGTCCAAAAAGTGCGGGCTTCGGTCGGCTTTCCATTCCAGCCTTCCTACGCCCCCGCCCTTTCTTATTCAAACTTTGTGCCAAAAAGGATTTTACTTGTTTTGGCAGGTGGTGTGTGTCAAATTGGCAGGATAATGGTAAAAGGCGATTACCCGGCAGTTGGCATCAAGGGTGTCTTATGCCTCGTCGAAATGGACTTGCGACATTGAAACTCGTTGTACGAGTTCAGGTTGCCGGCAATTCTTCTCTCTGTCTTAGGAGTTCTGCTCAAGCCATGGCTTTCGTGTCGCTTCGGCATTAAGTGTGCTGCGCACACCTGCCTTACGCTTCACGTCTCCCATACAAAGCATAGTCATACGGTTTGTGGCTAACTGACCGCGGACGAGGCGTCCGCGTCCCCGGCGGGACTTGGTGTCAACTCCCGGGTAAACGCCTGGTAAAAACTGCAGAATCACATACGAATCACATACGAATCACATACGAATGACATAGACCTGATGGCACGAGGATATAGAATGACAGAATGATAGATTGTGTCTTGTGTCTTGTGTCTTGTGTCTTGCGTCTTGTGTCTTGTGTCTTGCGTCTTGTGTCTTGAATTTGTTGAGTTAACTTTTTCTGTACTAAGACACCATAAATGTTATTCACCTATGGCGGCAAAGTATGCAATTGCGCTTATGTCGAACCAGTGTTACTTAACAATAGTATCTATTTTCGTAACATAAGGGCTTGTGGGGTTGCGTGAATGGTAGTAATTTTGCAGTCGATAAGAAAGTGCATATTTTTGCGCCATAAACACGGATATTTTTAATAAAAATCTTAATATGAGGAAACTTTTGCAGAAAAATCAACTGTCTTTGAACACGTTTGTTTGGCGATTGCCCAACGCCTTTCTCGTTTCGTGTTTGTTTGTTGTAATGTCTGTTCATCCTGCTTTTGCGCAGCAGTTGCCGAATGCGGGTTTTGAGGATTGGAGCGGTGCGGCTTTTGACGGCAATGCACAGCCTGCCGGTTGGAACGCGAGCAACGTGACGCAGTTCGGTTTCAAGTTCAATTTTGCGCACAAAGAGGCGGGTCATACGGGCAGTGCCAGTATGATGGTGCAAGACCAGAGTGTGGGTGCCGCCACTATCACGGAGGTGTCGCCCGGGTATTTCTCGTTGGGACAACCGTGGGTGTATGTCAAGAATCTGACCTCCGTGGGCGAGGCCACAGCAGGTACGGAAGGCGGTGTGAGTTGGACATTCCGTCCGGACACGATGTCGGTATGGATAAAACGTACGGGTTCGAATGTGACGCGCGAGGATTTCTATCTGCTGTACTATGCATGGTCAGGGACTGCCAAAAGCAGCAAGTACAAGGGCAAGAACGGCAAATGTACATCGGTGAGCAAGACCAACGAGGAGAGCGACGTGCGTCAAGCGTTGGACGGCAACGAGTGTGGTACAGACCAGAAAGCCAATCAGATAGCCGAGGGTATGTGGCGCGAGAAGAAAGAGTACGGCGACTGGACCAATATCCGCGTACCTATATATTATATGAACAGCGATGTGCCGACGATGATGAACATCATCTTCTCGGCGAGCAACTATCCGAACTTCCGCGCTAACAGCGGGTTGTACGACGGGAACTCGCTGTATGTGGACGATGTGGAGTTGATTTATTCGGCGGATATTCAGAAACTCTATATTGATGATAAGGAATGGAAAGGTTTTGACCCGTCGAGCAGCGAAGAGCAGACTTATTCTCTCGGACGCACAGCCACCACGATGCCTAAGATAGAGGCCCGCCGCGGCATAGGTTCGCTGACGAATGCACGTGGTAATGTTGCTTCTTTTGCGGGTCGTGTGTTGTCCGGCAAGGAGATAAGTATCCAAGAGGGTGTAATTGATGGTGCGCCGACGACTATAACCGTGCGTTCGGATGACGGCAACAAGAGTAAGACCTATAAAATAAAGTTTGTGCGGGAGGCGAGCAAGAACTCCAAACTCGCCGATATTATGGTGAACGGCACGAGTATAGAGAATTTTAATGCCAACACCTATACTTATCAGGTGGCGTTGCCTTATGGTACTACCGCCACGCCCGTTGTTTCCGCCGAGGGACAGGAGGACGCACAGACGATAGAGATAACGCAGCCGACCGGCACAACAGGGCGGGCGGTTATCAAGGTTACCGCTGCCGACAAACAAACCACGGCGACCTATACGCTGAATTTCCATGTGGCGGAACTGGCGGATAACACACTGAAAGATATTTTGGTAAATGGCAAGTCGATACCGGGCTTTATCCCGTCGCAGACCATCTACCGCGTCTCGCTGCCTACCGGCACGACCCAGATGCCGACCGTAAAAGCGGTATCGGCGTATCCCGACGGGGCGCAGACCATCAAATATAACCCTCCCGCCAAGATAGACGGCGGAACGTACCAAATAGCCGTTACCACGCCCGGTAACCAGGTGCCAAAGACCTACAAACTGAATATCCGTTTGGAGGCTTCCACCTATTCATACCTCAAAAACTTGCAGGTGGAAGGCGGGTACATCACTGATTTTGCGCCCGATAACCTTACTTATTATGTAACGCTGCCGATGGGTACGACGGCTCTGCCGAAGATTACCTACGAGTTGGGGGACGAATACCAGACGGTAAGTATCGCCGAGGGAGGCTTGGACGGCACTACGCGTGTAACCGTAACGGCGGCGAGCGGTGACCAGACGGTTTATAAGATTGTTTTCAGTACGATCAAGTCGGAGATTTCCACATTGGCGGGTATCCGTATCGGTGGGGTGGAGTTGCCCGGTTTTGCGCCCGACAAGACCGAATACACCTATTCGCTCCCGATAGGCACGACCGAACTGCCCACCATAGAGCCGATCAAAGGCGATGAGTATGAGACGGTTACAATTATGTCGGGTGGCGTAAACGGGACGACCCGTATCGTAGTGGCGGCAGGCAATGGCAATACCACGGTATATCAAATCACTTTCTCTGTTCTGCAAGCCACTGATGCAACGCTGCGTATGATTTATTTGGATGGTGAGGAATTGGCGGGTTTTGACAAGAACCAACTCGAATACACCGTCAATCTCCCGCAAGGTACGACCAAACAACCGGTGGTTACCTATACGCCGAATGATGAATATCAGACGATTACGGTGCGATCGGGCAGTAACGTGGAAGATGATTACAAGATAACCGTCCGTCCTCAGAGCGGTGCGGCGCAGACATATATCATCCATTTCCGTGTTGCAACGTCGAGCAATACCGCCCTCAAAATGATTTATGTGGCAGGCACTCCGCTGGCGGGCTTCAATGCGGATACGCTTGACTATACCTATACGCTCCCCGAGGGGGTAAGCACTATTCCTGCGGTTACGTTTGACAAAGCCGAGGCGGGGCAGAAAGTGCTGAGTATGTGCGAGAATACGGTTCATACGATAACCGTAACCGCAGAAAGCGGCGACAAACGTACCTACACAATCACGTTTATCATCCAGAAGTCGGAGAATGCTTTCTTGCGTATGATTTATTTGGACGGGCAGCCTCTGGATGGTTTTGACAAGAATACACTGACCTATTCCGTGCCGCTCACTTCGGCTACTTGTCCGCGTATAACGGTGGACAAAGAGACAGGGCAGCAGGTTACGATTACTGCGCCGTATGCAGCGGGTGTGGCGCGGATTCGCGTTACCCCCGAGAGCGGGGCTGTCAATACCTATTCGATTACCTTTACGGCAACCGCTTCGGCGGCAGTGTCGCTGGATGCTATTTTATTGGACGGCGTGGCACTGACGGATTTTGTGCCGACAAGGACAGAATATACCATTCCCTATACCGATACTCTGCCCGAGATAACCTACCAAACGGCAAGCGGACGGACGGTACAGATGTTGCGCAATGGCGAGGACGTGATGCTTTATGTACAAGCAGGCGAAGAACATACGATTTATACCTTGCATTTTCAGAAGCAGGTTTCTGCCGATTGCACGTTGAAGGCTATCCTGATTGACGGTACGCCGCTGGCGGCATATACCCCTGCAACCACCGGCTATACTATCGATCTGCCCGCCGGCAGTGCGCTACCCGTGGTGTCGTTTGAGAAAAACAGCGATGCACAAGTAACCTATTTCGGTCAGTCCGCCCCCAATACAACCGCTATTAGGGTGGTGGCTCCGTCGGGTGCCGAAACCACTTACACCGTGGCGTTCCGTATTGCGAAATATGATGATGCACGTTTGCGGGACTTGCAGGTGGAAGGAAAGAGTTTTGTTTTCGATCCTGATCAAGCGGACTATACGCTCACCTTGGAAGACGGTGCGGAATTGCCACACCTTATATATACTGCGCGTGAGGGACAGAGTATCCTGGTGGCAAACACCACGGCTGACCAGCAGCAAGTGCTGGTGCGTGCAGAGAGCGGGACGAGCAAGACTTACACCGTCAATTATACCCGTGTGATGTCGGATAATGCTTTGCTGGGCGATATTCGTATCGACGGTGTTTCGATAGCGGATTTCGAACCGACACGCTTTGCCTACACCGATACACTCGCTTGGCGTACGCGTGTTGTGCCGAATGTGTTTGCGGTCGGGCAGTTGCCGAACCAAACCATTACCACGTATTTCAGTGCAGTAAACGGTACGACCCGAATCCACGTGGTGGCAGCCGATGGCAAGACAAGCAACGACTATACGATTGCTTTCCCCGTGCGCAAATCGGACAATGTGGCGTTGAAAGATATGTATCTCAATTCAGAGGTGGCAGAGATTACTTTTGCGCCCGAAACTACCGACTACACCGTATGGCTGCCCTATCAGACCAAGGCGGCTTCCGAGGTGGTGTACGAGAAAGCCGAAGCCGAGCAGCAGATAGAGGTTATCTCCCGTCCGCTTGGGCAGAAAACGGAGATTATTGTTACGGCTGAGAACGGCGACCGACGCACGTACAGTATTCTGTTCAAAGACAGCCTTTCGCAGAGGAAAAATGTATTAGACACGTTGCGTATTGTGGAAACGGGTGAGATTTTGGATGTGAACGCGAGCAACTTGGCGGTATCTCTGCCGTATGGGACACGTACGCTGACGGTGGATTATACCAAGGCATTTGACGAGCAGACCGTTTGGGTGCAGCCGGGTGGAATATATCACCCGACCATCATCACCGTGCGTTCCAACCGTCCCGATGAGGCAGACCACGTCTATACGCTCACCCCGCAATTAGAGACGCAGAACCCTGCGGTATTGGAGGGAATAACAATAGATGGTACGCCGCTGGCGGATTTTGACAAAAATAGGTTTACGTACGTTTGTAATCGTACCACGACCACGACACCCCGCATCGTTACCACAAAAGAAAAAGGTGTTGAAGTCATTGTCGATGAAATAGATACACAACATTGGAAAGCCACAGTCACTGCCGGCAACCAATCCAATACATATACTATTTTCTTCCACTACCCAAAAGACATCATTCCAAACGGCGAGTTTACAGTATGGACACAGACTGCCACATCCAAATCAGATAAGCCTTCTGAATGGAACGCACCCGGTGACTATAAGAATACCATCGGAGCCGAAAGTATCCAAGATGGAGTGAAGAAAGAGAATGCATCGGCAGTCCTCCTGCAGACTTGGTATGTATGGGCAGCAGGGGGTTCGGTGCCTGCTGTCATAAACCTCGCCGATATGACTGTTTCGCTCAATGTAGCCAGCGGGTCAACAGTTACGCCGTCCGGTTTCATCGGCTTTCACAACACACCGGACGCTGCCACTATCAACTACAAATATACCGACAAGGCGGGAGACGGCGCATTATTCCGTTTCAAATTTTTCGACAGCGAAGGCAACGAACATGTTTTTGACCACCGCCAGACAACTACAAGCAACACCTATGCAGACCACACTCTTGCCCTAGGTACTGACGGTGTCAGCGTGTCGGGAATGGACGTCATTATTGATGCCAGCGGCAAATACCCGAAATCAGGACACACAGCCAAACTATATGTAGACTACCTCCGTCTCTCTTATAACAGCACCCTCAAGAGTCTGCGCGTTAATAATGCTCCCGCCTCGCTCAAGGGCAACGCCTTCACCGCCACACTCACCGACCCAGAATACACCGCCATCCCCGAACTCGCTTTCACCGGTGAGGTATCCGACCAGGCACAAAACGTAGTATGGCAACCCGAGACGCAAAGCGGCAACTACGGCATTCGTCGTGCCACTATCACCAACTATGCGGAGGACGGCACTTCTACCGCCTACACCTTACAGGTGCGCCGTCCGTTGGATACGCGCAATATGCTTCGTGCGCTGTTGCTGGACGGTGATACGATACAGGGTTTTGCTCCGGAAAAAACAGACTATACCGTCCATCTCGCTTCTACGACCCGCCATTTGCCCTCTGTGTTCCCGCATCCGATGAGCAGTCTGCAAACCGTTACCACGTCGTATGCGGACTCTGTGCTGACTATCACGGTTGCTCCGGAAACGGGCGAGAGCAGGGTCTATACCATTCGTTTTGTTACCGACTTGTCGGACGACACCACGTTGGCAAACCTGTCGGGCGTAACGGATTTTGACCCTGATACACGCGACTACACCATCGCAGCGGCTTCTATGCCTACAATCGCTTTTGCCAAGCAGACAGACGGGCAGACCGTGTATGCTGTCTTCGGAGCAGAGAAAGCCACTTTGTCGGTTACCGCCGAGAACGGTGCAAAGGGTACCTACACCGTTATGCTCCAAAAACCGGTTGTTACCACCACAGGGCAACTCTCCGAGATAGCTCTCAATGGCAATATCCCGAGCGATTTTGCCGTGGATAAATATGACTATACCGCAGAGCGTCCCGATCTGGTTACATTCGTGCGTGCCAACGAACAAGACTCGGTTGTCTTCGTTCAGACAGCCGAGCGTATGCAATGGCAGGTGTTCGGTACGGAGCAGCACACCTATACGCTGACCTATCCCACCGACCTGTCGTCGAATACCCGTTTGGCGGCCATTCTATTAGACGGTAAATCATACTCGGATTTCGACCCTGCAGTATCGTCCTATACTATCCGTACTGACACGATGCTTCATATCGATGTGCAGAAAGCCGAGGAGGCGCAGCAGGTGCGTGTCAGCCTTGATACGGATAACAATACGTACACCCTTTGCGTCATCGCCGAAGACGGCACAGAAAGTACCCCTTATACGATAAGCGTAAAACCGGTGCTGTCAGGCAATAGTCTGCTGCGGTCTATCCGCTTGGATAATACGGAGATTAGCGGTTTCAACCCTGCTACGCTGCAATATACTGTTACGCTGCCTGCACCTGCGGTTAAAATAGCAGAACCGCAGATGCCGTCGCTGACGTATATCACAGGGGACGAGGCGCAGTCGGTGGAACTCACTGCCGGTCGTCTTGGCAGCAATACCTACCTGACCGTTACCTCCGAGGACGGGCACATAAGCGAGTATTCGGTGCTGGTACAAGCCGAGCCGAGCCATAATGCCGACCTGACGGGTATCATCGTCAATGGCGTACCTGTTTCCCATTTTGAGGCAGGACGGCACTACTATTCGGTTCGTACTGAAGGCGAGCCTGACATTGAGTGGACTTCCGAAGATAATTTCCAAACGGTTACCCGTATTGCTTCCCAAGCAGGAGACTCGGAATATATTCTCCATGTGGTGGCGCAAGACGGTGTAACTACGCAGGATTATATCGTCGAGGTGTTCAAAGAGACTTTGTCTGACGATGCCACCTTGGCAAATATCCTGCTCAACGGGCATACATTCAGCGAGTTTGAACCTTCGCTCAACCCGCGTCTCTCGTTCTCGTCCATGCAGAATGTCTATCAGATCAATCTCCCCGCAGGTAGCACTCTGCTGCCCGAGGTGTCGGCTTCGCTGCGTGTGGACGGACAATCGGTTAGCACTACGATTGAGGGTATGACAGTCTATCTCGATGTTACGGCTGCTGATGGTACCACTACCAACCGCTATACGCTTGATTTTGTCGTGCCGCTTTCTGCAAATGCCGACTTGGCGATGATTTACCTTGACGGGGATTCGCTCCCTGCTTTCGCTACGGGAACTTACTACTATCCTGTTACGCTCCCCATCGGCGTTCATTCATTGCCGGAGGTCGTTGCGCAGAAAGCCGAGACAGGGCAACAAGTAATGACAGACATCAGTGATAATTATGCTACTATCAGCGTTCTTGCCGAGGATGGTATTACCCGCGCTACCTACACCGTGGCTTTTGCATTCAGCAAGTCCGATGCCGATACGCTGCAGATGATTTATGCCGACGAGGTGCCGGTTGAGGGCTTCGTTCCGCGCACGTTCTATTATGTCCTCTCGCTCCCTGTCGGTACGACCGCCTTCCCCGAGTTGGCTTGGACAAATGCCGACGAATGGCAGACTGTCCGTATCGACACGCTCCAGCATACCGACCGCAACCTGGTGCGTCAGTTGGTCGTTACCTCGGAGAGCGGACGCAGCAACTACTACACCGTGGCATACTCCATTCAGCAGTCTGCGGTTGATACCCTTCAGATGATTTATATCGACGAGAAACCGCTGGCAGACTTTGCGGCAACCACCACCGAGTATTGGTACACCGTTCCCGCCAATGCTACCGAGGTGCCGTCGGTTTATCCTTTGCAGGGCGACCGCTACCAGACGGTCAGTGTCTCGCAAACCGCCGAGACGATGGCTGCCAAGTCGCTGGGTGTCAAAACTGAGATTGAGGTAATAGCAGGCAATGGCGCAAGCCGTACCTATATCATCCATTATCCGATGGCACTCTCTGATGAGACTACCCTCGATATGATTTATGTGGCAGGCAAGAGCCTTTCCGACTTTGACTCCGAGCGGTTCTCCTACAAGGTCAATCTGCCTATGGAAACGGTCAATATCCCATTGGTGACGGTGCAGAAGAAAGAGGATGCCCAGCAGGTGGAAATCACTACCGATGCCGATACCGTCTTTGTAAAAGTTACGGCGGAAGACCTCTCGCAGGCAACCTATACCCTTGTTTTCGAGCGTGTCAAATCGGCGAATGCCAACTTGCAGAATATCGAGTTGGGCGATGGTCTGACTATTGATTTCGCCCCTGCACACTACGACTATGCCGTTACTATTCCATACGGACAGACTACATTGCCGACCATTACGCCTGTGAAAGCGGAAGAGGAACAGACTGTGGAGCAATCCGCCCCCGAACTGCTCCCCAACGGCGAACAGATGGTTACTCTGTTGGTTACAGCCCCCAACGGTATCGACCAGTGCGCTTATACCATTACGTTCTCTTTTGCCAAGAACGGTGATGCTACGCTTGCTGCCATCTATGTGCGCGGCAACTTGTTGGAGGGCTTCCGCAGCGACTCTGTCGAATACACACTTGCGTATCCGGTGGGTTCTACCATAGCCGACTTTGCGGGCTTGCAGGAAATCTCGTACACGCTTTCCGACGAACAGGCACACGCAGAAGCGTCTATCGACAATGCGGGTACTATCCTCATTACCGTTACGGCGCAGGACGGCACCATGTTGACCTATCTTATCCACCAGACCGTGCTGACCGATACCGACAACTCCGTCAGTATGATTTATTTCGATGATGTTGAATTGGCGGATTTCGACCCCGAGCAGGATTTCTACACCTATTATATAGTGGAGGGTATGACCGCACCGAAGGTTACAGCGGAGGCACTGTCGCCTTTCGCCGAGATCAGTGTCAAGGAAGCGTCCGTGGGCGATACGTGCATCATCTCCTGTACATCCCAGTCGGGCGAAACGCGCCGTTACTATATCTGGTTTGCGCAGTCCGAACTCAATGATGCCCTCACGCCAACCGCTAATGATGTGCTGGTAAAACGCCTTGCCGGCTCCACGCAGATTTTGGTCGGTACGCTCCGTAAGGATGTGTCGTTCGGCTTGTACGATATGTACGGACACCGTATCGCTTTGGAGAAACTGCCGGTGGCTGACCCCAACGATGTCGAGATCGTTACCGAGGCAAGTGGGCAGGAGCGGCTGCTCAATATAACCGACCCGGGTTCCGGTACAATTTTCACGTTAGATCCGAACAACATCTATTTCTACGTATTCTTCCTCAACGAGAAACAGCGTATTGCATCGGGCAAACTGATAGTCGTTCCATAGCGATTGGTTTTTACACATAGCCTTTAATGAAGGGCTGTCTGATACGTGTTATCGGGCAGCCCTTTTTGTATGGGTAGGTGCGGTTAATTAGTTGTTAATCAGGTTGTTGTAACAAATTAAACGGATATATGCCGGAATGTGCAATAGATAACCTGCTGAAATACAAGCAAAAACCGCCTAATCACGTACGAATCACATAGACCTGATGGCATAAGGCAGGGTAAAGAAAAGGTCGCCAAACGCAATGTCCGGCGACCTTTTTGTATGTTTCTGCTATACTGCTTTATGAATGTTTCGGGGCAAATTTACTGATGTTGCGGGCGAAGAAGGTCGTTCACCGTCTTGACAGGGTTGAACGTTGAAACGGGGACTTCCACAAAGATCGTATTCCAGTGTGCCATCGCTCCGTTCCACAATCCGGGCAACTCCAGTGCCAGCAGTTCCTTGCCGTCTTTCGACTTATGGGAGATAAAGCCCGTCTGCGGATCCACATAGTCGGGCAAGTGGAACTTATTGCCCTGATAATCGCAAATGGCGCACACCAGATCCACCGGATTGAAATGGGTGGATTTTGCCATCAGTTCGGGGTCGTTGATCTGGCTCGACTCCAATATCTGGTAGGATATAGAGCCATCGGCATCGCGCACAAGGAACGGTCCGCCACCGGGTTCACCCGTGTTCTTCACCACGCCGCAGACACGGATCGGGCGGTTGAGCCGCGCACGCTCCTCATCGGACAGAGTCGGGTCTTGCAGACGCTCGAAGATACGTTTCTGCTCCGTAACCAGTACGCCCGCGAGCACCTGTTTGTAATGCACCGTATCTTTCTTCAAGCGGTCTGGCACCACATTATCGATATTCTTGATAAACACGATATCAGCGTCTTGCCGGTTGAGGTTCTCTATCAGTGCTCCGTGTCCGCCCGGGCGGAAAAGCAGTTTGCCATCCTTGTCGCGGAAAGGCGTACCGTCGGCATTGGCTGCGAGTGTGTCGGTAGAGGGCATTTGCTCCGAGAACGAGATGTCGTAGCGCACACCGTATTTCTCTTGATATTTCTGCAGATGCTCGGCAATATGCTGGCGGAATAGCGGCAGATGCTGGTGCGAAACCGTAAAATGCAGTGCCGCTACCCCGTTGCTTGCCGCATACAATGCGCCTTCTACCAAATGTTCCAACACCGGTGTGCGTGCGTCGTCGCGGTATTTATGGAATAGCAGCAATCCCTTGGGCAAGTCGCCATAGTGCATATCGTAAAGCAGATGACGCACCGCCTCTTGTCCTGTCAGACCTGCCAGTTCGCTGCCAAAAGCGAAATCATCAATATGGGTCAGAAAAGTCCGGACAAACTCGGTCTCCACCCCGTCCTCGAGATACTGAAACAGGTTCTTGAACATTCGGCTTGCCGCACCGCTGGCGGGTACAAACTTCAGGATTTTGTGATTCTCGGCAAGATACTGCTGCCATGCATTGATGTACTCTTCCTGCTGCTTGCGGGTGGGCGCAAGGATACCTTTGCCTTTCCGGGTCGAAGCGGGTGCCACGATGTCCAATGCGGGGAAGCCCGTGCGGAAATGCTCCATCTGCTGTTCGGCTTTCTCGAGCGAGATGCCGTGTGCCTCCAGTTGCTCAATGTCTTTTGATGTAAATAATGTGTCCATAGTTTTGTCAGTTTGCCGCAAAGTTACGCATTTATTTGGATATGTGCAAAAAAAAGCGTAACTTTGTCCGCTGATTAACGTGGTGCATTGCGTGCCGGAAGAGACACACTGAATGAAAAATATAGCATTTATCATCAACCCCATTTCGGGGACACAGAATAAAAAGAAACTACCCAAGCAGATACAGCAACTGCTGGATCAGGAGCAATGGCTGCCCAACATCGCCTTTACGGAACGCGCCGGGCATGCCACCGAACTGACGCAGCAGTTTGCCCGTATGGGCTTTGATGCCGTGGTGGCGGTGGGGGGCGATGGTACGGTGAACGAGGTGGCACGCGGGCTGCGCGACACCGAGACGGCAATGGGTATCCTGCCGATGGGTAGCGGGAACGGCTTTGCCCGGCATCTCGGTATCCCTGTACAGACCACCCGTGCCATAGAGATGCTCAACCATTGCGAGCCGATACGCGCCGACTACGGGCTTGCCAACGGGCGGCTGTTTGTCAGCACTTGCGGCACGGGGTTCGACGCACTGATTGCCAACCAGTTTGCAGGTTCTACCAAACGCGGTTTTAAGACCTATTTCGAGAATATCGTCAAGGACGTACTGACCTACAAGGCACAGACTTATCACCTGATAGGCGAAGGTATCGACGTTACGCACAAGGCGTTTCTGATTACGTTTGCCAATGCGAGCCAGTGGGGCTACGAGGCGTATATTGCACCCAAGGCCAGTATTCAGGACGGCAAGATGGACATCTGTATTATGAGCAGTTCCGCCCTTCTCGGTGCACCCGGATTGGCATTGCGCCTGTTCACCAAGAGCATCGACAACAGCCTTTTTATGGATACCATCCGCACCCGCGAAATCACCCTCGAGCGTGAAGAGGCAGCCCCCTTCCATATCGATGGCGACCCAGTGGAAATGCCCAAGGATATCCATATCCGCATCGTCCCTGACGGCTTGAAAGTCCTCGCCGAAAAACGGTTCTGATATTCCTTATTAATTATGAATAAGTGGATACAATATAGTATTGATTACGCCAGTCAGCGTTCCTATTTGGACGATGCCCTTGTAGTACCAACAGGGACCTCACACAAACCCACGGCGACTACAACATTATGAGTGCGTTGGTTTTGCGCGATTTTCTCTACCAACTATAATGAAAAACCTGCTTATACATAGCGAAAACATAGATGCTCTCAACTATCTTCTGGCACACGGCTACCGTGGGAAGATTGATTTGGTCTATATAGATCCCCCCTTTGCTACGGGAGGCAATTTTACCATTACCAACGGACGAGCCTCTACCATCAGCAACTCACGCAAAGGCGATGTGGCATACAGCGATGTATTGAAAGGCAAAGAGTTTATCGAATATCTCCGTCAGCGTCTGCTCCTGCTGCGCGAACTGCTATCCGAGCAGGGCTCTATCTATCTGCATATTGATTACAAAATCGGGCATTATGTAAAAGTAATGATGGATGAAGTGTTCGGTATGGAAAATTTCCGCAACGACATCACACGTATCAAATGCAACCCTAAAAATTTTGAACGAATCGGATATGGAAACATCAAAGATTTGATTCTTTTTTATACCAAATCAAGTTCACCGATTTGGCACGAACCACGGGAGAAATACTCACCTTCCGATATAGAAAAATTATTTCCTAAAACAGACAAACAGGGGAGACACTACACCACTGTACCCATTCATGCACCGGGCGAAACCGAGAACGGAAAGTCCAATATGCCGTTCAAAGGCATTCTTCCACCCGCCGGCAGACATTGGCGAACCGATGTAGCGACTTTGGAAGAATGGGACAAACAGGGATTGATTGAATGGTCTGCCAACGGCAATCCGCGAAAAATTATTTATGCAGATGAGCGGGAGGGAAAACGTATGCAGGATATTTGGGAATTCAAAGACCCGCAATACCCCGATTATCCCACCGAAAAAAATGCGGACTTGCTCAACTTGATTGTGCGCACGTCTTCCGACCCTGAAAGTATTGTTTTGGATTGTTTCTGTGGATCAGGGACAACACTCAAAGCCGCACAACAAAACGGACGACATTGGATTGGCATTGACAAATCGGATTTAGCCATTTCTGCAACACAAACAAAATTAGGTGCAATCAAACAAACGCTGTTTGATACAGCCCCCGATTTTGAGACCATAGAATTGACGACTTCCAACCAAGCAATATAGAACATTCCACTCCATGGAAAAGTCAGGTGGATGAGCATAGGATAGGCTTAGGATAGACTACCTTTACGCAATAGAAATATAGAACATTTATGACCATACGTTTTATCAACAAGAGCAACAATCCGTTGCCGAAATATGAGAGTGAGCAAGCAGCAGGAATGGATATCCGCTGTTTCCTGAGCGAACCCGTCACCCTGCAACCCCTTGAGCGCAAACTGCTGCCCACAGGGCTTTATCTCGAACTGCCGGAAGGTTACGAGGCACAGATCCGCCCGCGCAGCGGACTGGCACTCAAACGCGGACTGACCGTACTCAACAGCCCTGGCACTATCGATGCAGACTACCGCGGAGAGATAGGCATCATCCTTATCAACCTGAGCAACGAACCGCAGACGATAGAGTCGGGCGAGCGTGTGTGCCAGATGGTTATCGCCCGCCACGAGCAACCCGAGGTGGTGGAGGCGGAGAGCCTGAGCGAGACCGAACGCGGTGCCGGCGGCTTCGGACACAGCGGAGTGAAATAACAATGTGTAATGCGTAATGCATAATCAACACATAATTATTTGAATGAAGCGCATAGTTTCGATATTCCTTTTCTCTGTTTGTGCTTTTTCGCTGTGGGCAAAGAAACAACAGCCGCAGCCGTTGAGCATAGAGCGTGAGCAACAGTTCACCTACTATTTCTATGCCGCCAAGCAGAGTCTTGACAGGGAGCAATACCCCGAGGCGTTGATGCAACTGCTGTTCTGCGAACAACTCAACCCGCAGGACGCTACCACCAAGGACTATCTCGGCGTAATCTACAATGCCCTCAAGCAGCCCGAGAAAGCATTTGAGAATTTCCGTCAAGCCTACCTGCTCGACCCGCGCGACCATTGGTTCCATTACGCCCTGTCGCTCTACAAGAACGACGACAAGCAGTCGCGCAAGGAGTTGCTCGCCGTGATGGAACAAGCCACACGCCTCAACCCGAAAGATGCGTCCGTTTGGGACTATATGCGCCAAGCCGCCCTCGTGAACGGAAAATACGAACAAGCCATTCAGGCGCAAGACCGCATCGACCAACTGCAAGGCTACGACGGTATGAGTGCTATCAACCGCTATCGGATATATGTCATTCAGGGCAAATTGAAAAAAGCCATTCAGGCAATTGACGACTATCTCGCTCTCTATCCCGACGACCTGCAGTTTCTCCTCTTCCGTGCCGAACTGCTAACCGCCACCAATGCACCAACGGCACAACTGCTGGAAAATTACGAGCATATCCTGCGTATTGACCCTGCAAACCTGATGATACTCAACAACTACGCCTACCTGCTTGCCACCACGGGCGGCAACCTACGCAAGGCGGAGCAGATGAGCCAGCAGACTATTCGCGAGCAACCGGAGAACGCCACGTTCCTCGACACCTACGCATGGATTCTCCACCTGCAAGGGCAGGACTCTTTGGCGGCTTTCTATATCCGCAAGGCTATGCAGAACGCTGCGCCCGACGAGCGCACGGAGATAGAGGCGCATTACCACGCAATCATCAAATAAACATGGACACACGTATCCTCAAATATATCCTGCGCGAGTGCCGCAACGCTATTCAACGCACGACTAGAAATGCCTTTGCTATAATTACCAAAGTAGCATTTGGCACGGCTTTTGAAATCGTAACAGTTGTGGCGCTGTCGGCAGGTTTCTGTATCGGGTTCACGGGCTGCCACACCACAAAGCATATCACCAAGACCGAGACACAGGTTGCAGAAGAACCCGCAGCACCGCAATGGCACACGTGCCTGATGCAGAACGCACAGGCGGTGGTAACGCTCGGCGATGAGACTATGCGTGCCAACTGCACCATACAGACCGTACGCGACTCTATGATGGTACTAAGCATTATGCCTATGCTCGGCATAGAGATGCTCCGCATAGAAGCCTCCCCCGCACAGATTACGGGTATAGACAAGATCAACCGCCGCTATGCCGTTGCCACCTACGACGACATCAACCATTATTTGGCTCCCGCCATCACGTGGCAAGACCTGCAAGCCCTCGCCACCGGCGAACTGCCTACCGGCGGAAAAGAAGCCTTCGTGGGCTATACGGCAGGCGAACAGACGATTATACTGCGTCTCACCTATCCCGAGCGGCAGTTGGACGTACCTGTACGCACCCAAGCCGCCAACCTCGCACGCTACCAACAAATAGACATTCGTACTTTGCTCCAATGAAACGACTACTTATATATATATGTGTCTGTCTCCTTGCGCTGAACGCCAATGCAGAGTCGGTCAAGAACCTGCAAAAGAAACAGCAGGAACTGCAAAAGCAGATTGAGAACACCAACAAGATGCTCAACCAGACCAAGCAGAACGAGACGGCGACACTCAACAAACTGCAACTGCTCAACAAGAACATCAAGACACAGCGGCAACTCATCCACACCCTCGGCAACGAGATCACCGCCCTTGACGACGAGATGGCTCTCCTCGGACAAAAGCGCGACTCGCTCCAGTCCGACCTCGAGACCTACAAAGCCGACTACGCCCGCCTCGTGCGTGAGTGCCACTATGCACAGATGCAGCAGTCGCCCCTGCTCTTTGTGCTGTCGTCTGATAGTTTCCGGCAGATGGTGCGCCGTGTGCGCTATATGCAGGAGTTTGCCAAGTTCCGGCAGGAACAGGTAGAGCGTATCGAGCGCACGCAAACCGAGATAGATATCCAGAATGATGCCCTGCAAGAACACCGCCGGACAAAGCAGGAGACATTGCAGAGCCGCAAACGGCAGCAGGAGAACCTTTCCCGTGACGAGAAAAAGCACCAGTCGATGCTCACCCAACTGAAGAAACAGGAGAAAGACCTCGGCGCAAAACTCAAGAAACAGCAGAAACAGGTTGCCCAACTCAACAAGAAAATTGACGAGATGGTGCGCAAGCAGACCGCGACCAAGACCACCCTTACCAAAGAGCAGAAACTCGTGGCAGGCGGCTTCGAGCAGAACAAGGGCAAACTGCCATGGCCGGTGGAAAAAGGCTTTATCAGCGGTCAGTTCGGCAAGCAGCAACATCCGGTGTATGAACATGTGGTAACCGACAACAAGGGCATCTACCTGCAAACCACCACCGGCGCATCCGCAAGGGCGGTATATAAAGGGGAGGTTACGAGTTGCTTCCTCGTGGGCAACACCTACGCTGTCATTGTGCAGCACGGTAACTACCGCACAGTCTATTCCAACCTGAGCAAACTGGCGGTCAAGCAGGGCGACAAGGTAGAGACCAAGCAGAAACTCGGTACAATCTATTCCGACCCGGAGCAGGACAACAAGACCGAACTCTATTTCCAAGTATATCAAGACCGCACAATCCTCAATCCGAGCCTGTGGCTTTGTAAGTAAAATTATGAATGAAGAATTATGAATGATATGAAATATAAATTTTTGATACTTACTTTCTTTGCGGCACTATTGGTAGGCTGCAAGGAAAATCAATGGATGGACTGGAAAGCGCAGAACGACCTATGGCTGGAGCAGAACATCGTCGCCCACCAAGACGACCCTAATTTTCACGTGCTGTCCGACGGTTTGCAATACCGCATTATTGCCGACCCTACGCCCGATGAAACACATCCCAATGCAACCAGTACCATAATATGCGATTACACGGGCAAACTCATCAACGGCTATCAGTTCGATGGCGGGACTGCACAATTTACGATGTCAAACCTTGTAACCGGTTTCTCGGAGGCATTGCGCAAAATACATACCCACGGCGACATCGAAATCTATGTGCCATACTATCTCGGCTACGACGAAGAGGTATTCACCAACGACAAGATCGGTGATGCCGAAGGCAATGGGACAGAGGGTACACAGAGTTATATTCCGCCCTACTCGGTAATGATTTTCAATGTGCATCTCAGCAGTGTAAGCAACTGATATGCAGCGTCTGTGGCGTTACATACTGCCCGCAGTGTTTTTTCTGTGCACTGCCTGCGAGGATACCACTTTCCGCAGTTCGGTACCCTATTATCCTGTTTCCGCAAAGATAGACACACGATTGGCATTCTTTGTGCATTTCAAACCCTCAAACATCTATTCTTATACTGTCTTGGATAAAGACGGCTATCACTTCAACGGGCAGACTTTGCCCCGCCAAGCCATGGGCGATATGTTCGGCTATGCAGGCGTAGTAGTTTTTATAACAGGCAACAGCGAATATATGGCTTACGACCTATGCTGCCCCAAATGCCTGCGACAAGACAAACCGGTGGAGATAGACGGACTATTCGCCACCTGCCCCGTGTGCGGTGAGCAATACAACATGGACGTATATGGCACGCCCTCACAGGGCATCTCCCACGAAGCACTGCGCCGCTACTCCACTCTCTACTCGGGCGAGATACTCACCGTCCGCAACTAACACAACGCCATTAATGTGCAATCACAAACGCACAGCCACAAACTATGATAACCCTCTCTGAAGTGATACAAATCGGCACACTCCGCCGCCCGCACGGCAAACTGGGCGAGATACAATGCCAAATGGATAACGAGTTTTGGGACAATGCCGAAGCCGACTTCCTCATTCTGGATATAGATGGTATTCTCGTGCCGTTCCGTGTAGAAGACTGGCGCGGCAAAGGGGCGGACACACTGATTTTCCGTCTGTCGGGTATTGATTCCGAGGAGCAGGCTGCACGACTGACCGGATGCACCGCCTATATGCTCCGCCGCGACCTCACCGAGGACGAACAGGAACAGATGACATGGCAAGACCTGAAAGGATACACCATAGAGGACGATACACAGGGGACATTGGGCAAAGTGCTGTCGGTGGACGAATCGACCATCAACACCCTCCTCGAAATGGAAGACGGGCGTCTGCTGCCTATCCACGAAGACCTAATCCGCCGCATTGACGACCAACAGCATATCCTCTATGTCTCCCTGCCCGAAGGACTGTAAAAACGCCGTAGGCGGTACGATTTAAGGTAATCAGAATAAGAGATTTATTAGATTTCTTGCCGCTTTGCGGCAAAGGAGTTTTATGAAGAAACTATCTACACAGGAGATGAACCGCCTCACACCCGAGGCATTCCACCAAGCCGAAAAACTGCCCTTTGTGGTGGTGCTGGACAATGTACGCAGCCGGCACAACGTAGGGGCGGTGTTCCGTACTGCTGATGCGTTCCTGTTGGAGGGACTCTATCTGTGCGGTATCTGTTGCTGCCCGCCTAATCCCGAGATACACAAGACGGCACTCGGTGCGGAACTGACCGTGGACTGGCAGCACTTTGACAACACCCTTGAGGCGGTCCGTGCGCTCCATAAGCGTGGCTATCGCGTCTATGCCATCGAGCAGGCACACGACTCCATCACACTCGAACAAGCCAAGCAGGAACTGCTTGCCAATCGGACTAATAAGTCCAATGAGACCAATAAGCCAAACGGTATTGCCGTCGTGATGGGGCATGAGGTATTCGGCGTGCAGCAGGAGGTGGTGGACGCCTGTGATGCGTGTATAGAGATACCGCAATACGGCACCAAACACTCGCTCAATGTGAGCGTTACCGCCGGCATCGTACTATACGAACTCTCTACTGCTATGCGACAATAACAAAAACAAAATGGATATACAGAACAACGGCTGCCCGACACTCGTCAGACAGCCGTTTTCCCGTATATTGCCGCAAACGGACTCTTATCCCAAATAGGTCTGGAGCGTCTTGCTGCGTTGTCCCGTATAGAGTTTGCGAATGGCTTTCTCCTTGATCTGACGAACACGCTCACGGGTAAGGTGCAGTTCCTCGCCAATCTCTTCGAGGGTCTTCTCGGGAGTACCGATACCAAAGAACTTACGCAGTATATCCGCCTCGCGCGGGGTCAGTGTAGCCAAAGCACGGGCGATCTCGGTAGAAAGCGACTCGTTGATCAGTCCGCGGTCGGCATTAGGCGAGTCCTCATTGACCATCACATCAATCAGACAGTTGTCCTCGCCATCTACAAACGGTGCATCCACACTCACATGGCGACCCGACATCTTGAGGGTATCGGCAATCTTATCTACCGGTATATCCAGTTCCTCAGCCAGTTCCTCAGCCGAGGGTTTACGCTCATGCTCCTGCTCAAAACGCTGGTATGCCTTGTTGATCTTGTTGAGCGAACCAACCTGATTGAGAGGTAGCCGCACAATACGGGACTGCTCAGCCAACGCCTGCAGGATAGACTGACGAATCCACCACACGGCATAAGAGATAAACTTAAAACCACGTGTTTCATCAAATTTCTCCGCCGCCTTGATAAGCCCGAGATTACCCTCGTTGATCAGATCCGGCAGACTGAGTCCTTGATTTTGATACTGTTTCGCCACCGACACCACGAAACGCAGGTTCGAGCGTGTCAGTTTCTCCAATGCGGCACGATCGCCATTACGAATACGACCTGCCAATTCCACTTCTTCCTCCACCGTAATCAGTTCCTCCCGACCGATCTCTTGCAGATACTTGTCAAGCGAAGCCGACTCACGGTTCGTAATGGATTTAGTAATCTTTAATTGACGCATAGTTTATTTTCGGTTTAACCACCACCCGCATGTGCAAAAAGCGTGATTCAAAGACGACAACAATAGTCCAAGAAAGGCTATGCCGTCATCTTTTCAGCGGTGTTCCACCGGTTTTGAATAATTAGGTGATCCGGTCGGGATTCGAACCCGAGACCCACAGCTTAGAAGGCTGTTGCTCTATCCAACTGAGCTACCGGACCATTCGCCGAAACTTATTTGCATACGATTTTACCCGTTTAGCGTATTTGAACAAGTCTAATTAGGCAAAAAGCGCGCAAAGGTACAACTTTTTTTTGATATTTCCAAATGGAAATTGCGGTTTTCAGCGCAATCGCATCAAACATTAACACATTTGTGTATTGTAGAAACGCATTATTAGGATTTTTACCATTGTCTTGTCCTAAATAAGAGTGACTATTTTATCTGTTAGTATTTTGCTACTATGCGTTCCATTTCCTCCCGCATTTTTTCCTGCTCTTCCACCAGGCGCAGTTGGGCGCGGGTGCGGACAAGGTTATGCTCGGGATATTGTATCTTGTAGTAGGTGTCGCCATTGAGGTAGTCGGTATAGAAACGGACGGTTTGCATATAACTGAGCAGGCGGCAGCCGAATGGCAGCAGTTGCTTCTCAATGGGGGTCAGAAACTTTGCCTCACGCAGGTAGCCGCGGGTGTATGCCTCGAAGATGTTCATATCCACGTGTATATTGTCAAGACACACATCGTCCTCGGCGCCCGTGTTGGCGGCAGTACGCATAAAATCACCAAAATCGCTCAGTACATAACCGGGCATCACGGTATCCAAATCCACAATACAGAGCGGTTTGCCCTGCTCGTCGAAGAGCATATTGTTCACCTTGGTGTCGCAGTGGTTGATATGCTTGGGCAGTTTGCCCTCGCGGAACAGGCGTTCCGCCATACACATCTCCTCGCGGCGGCTGTTGAGCACACGGAGTATATCCAGCGTGTCGTGCAGGCGGTGCGCACGGTCGGCTTGTACGGCTTCGTCCAACTGCTGCAGACGGAACTCCATATTGTGGAAATTCGGAATGGACTCGCATAGTTCCGAGAAAGGCAGGTCGGACAATTGGTTCTGAAACCGCCCGAAAGCCTCGCCTGCCAGTTCAGCCGACCGGGGCGTAACACGTTCTTGCGATGAGGCGTTTTCTATCAACACATAGACACGCCAGTATTCACCCTCGGGAGTGCGGTAGTAGAGTTGTCCGTCCTTGGTGGGGATCAGACGCAGCACCTTGCGGTCGATGTCGGTTTCGCCTGCGGCTTGCAGTTTGGCGCGGATATGGTCGGTTACGCGCTGTATGTTCTGTTGCAACCCCTCCACGTTCTCGAATATGTGGTGGTTGATATGCTGCAGGAAATAGGATGTCTCGCCCGGGTGTTTGGCACGGACGATGTAACTGTCGTTGATAAAACCGATCTTGAGCGGCTGCGGTTGCTCCACCTCGTTCGGGATGGCAAATTGCGAAATGATGTCTTTCATAATAGTTTAGAAGTTGAGGAGTTGATAAGTTTATGAGTAGTTGAAAGAGTTTAGAAAGTTTATAAGTTGAGAGTATTTATACCTGCTTTGTATGTTAATTATTAATTGTTAATTCTTAATTGAGTTTATATTGTACAAACGCCTCTATGGCTTCGTAGTTGGCAAGTCCGAGTTGGGCGTATAGTTCGGCGGTGGCGTGGTTGCGGTCTTCGGCACGCTGCCAGAAGAGCCGTTCGTCGTTGCCCATAAACGGCGCAGACTCCATCTGCGACTGGTGCTTGAGTATCGTATTCCGCTTGAACCGCAGTTCCTCGGGCGACATCGGCACCGCCATCTCTATCAGATCCACTTCCCATTCCATCCATGCACCGCGGTACATCCATATACGGCAGTCGCGCAACCAAGGCTCGCTGTCTTTCAGTTCGTCCAACGCTGCCAATACGGCATCAAGACACACCTTGTGCGTGCCGTGCGGGTCGGCAAGGTCGCCTGCCACGAACATCTCGTTGGGGTGTACGTCCAGAATGATCTGTTTCACAATATCTACATCCTTTTGGCTCAGGTTGCCTTTCTTGATGGTTCCTGTCTCATAGAAAGGCAGGTTGAGGAAATGGATATGGTCGGTGGGCAACCCCATATGGCGGCAGGCGGCAGTGGCTTCTCCGCGGCGGATCAGTGCTTTGAGGTCAAGTATCTCGCGCGTGTCTTGGTCACCGGTTTTCTCTTGTGATAGGAAATGTGTATATTCCCGATACTTGCTTTCGATAAGGTCGCCTCCCGTCGGGTGCAGACGGTCGAATCCGCGTATGAAATCCATAAAACGGATGACCTCGTCGTCGCATACGGCGATGCAACCGCTGGTCTCGTAGGCGATATGTACGTTATGTCCCTGTTTGATCAGGCGGGCAAACGTGCCGCCCATCGAGATGACATCGTCGTCGGGGTGCGGGGAGAAGATAAGCACATCCTTGGGGTAGGGGTTGGCTCTCTCGGGGCGGTCGGTATCATCGGCATTGGGCTTACCGCCGGGCCAACCCGTAATGGTATGCTGCAGGTCGTTGAATATACGTATGTTGCAGTTGTATGCCGACCCGTGCAGGGTGATCAGTTCGCTCAGCCCGTAGTCGTTGTAGTCGCGGTTGGTCAGTTTCAGTATAGGCTTGCCCGTCTGCTGGCAGAGCCAGACGATAGCGCGGCGGGTCAGTTGGTTGTCCCAGTCGCAGGATGTAACGAGCCACGGGTGGTGGATACGTGTCAGTTGGGTGGCGGCGCTCAGGTCGCAGACGATATGTGCGTTACTGTGCAGTTGCAGTGCCGAGGCGGGGCAGGCGGTGTCGGGTTGTCCCTCCACGGCTGCTAGCAGGCGGTCGGCTTTGTGCTCGCCCCATGCTACCAGTACTATCTCTTTGGCACGCAGTATCGTACCGATACCCATCGTGATAGCCGAAGCGGGTACCTGCTCGATAGTACCGAACATATTCTTTGCCTCGTCGCGGGAGATATTATCCAAAACCACCAGACGTGTGTTGCTTGACATTGATGAACCCGGTTCGTTGAAACCGATGTTCCCGCTGCGCCCGATGCCGAGGAGTTGCAGATCCACTCCTCCGTACTCCTGTATCTTGCGTTCGCAGCGCGACATCATAGGTATCAGGTCGCGCTGATCCATTGTGCCGTCGAAAGTGTAGATATTTTCTTTGCGAATATCCACATGGTCAATCAGTTGCTCTTTGATTTGCCCGAAGCAGGCTTGCGTAGGCGATTGCAACGGATAGTACTCAAAGAGATTGAACAGCACCACATTGCGGAAACTCAGTTTCTCCTCGTCGTGCATACGTACCAATTCGGCAAAGATGTCGGTCATACTGCGCCCGCAAACCAGTGAGAATACAAATTTCTCGCCTTCTGTCTGCCGTTGCCGGATACGGTCGGCAATCAGTCGGGCAACCGCTTGCGAACCCTCTTTGGCGGTTTCGTAGATAGTGGTGGGTATTTTCTCCATACGGCTGATGCGGCTCATTTCGAGTACATCGTCCGTGCGGTACAACTTCGGCGATACGCGCGATAGCGAGATTTGGGAAGACAGATTGTTTTTCATAATTGAAGCAGGTAAAAAAACTTTGCCTGCAAAGTTACGTCTATTCCCTAAAATAGACAAAGAATGAAGCGGTTTTTATTTCATTGCGTTTCGTACAGACATCACTGAAATGTGAAAATGCTTGTGTTTCAATAAAAAAGAAAGGTTACGAAGTCCGTAAAAAGCCGTTCGCAACCTTTCGAAATAATAATTTTCCAATTTACAAATTTACAAATTTATTGATTAGTTGTTCCACCAACTGCGGTACACCTACCGATGCTTTTTCGCGGATATGGGTTACTCTGTCGCGGTAGATACCGAAGTCGGGCAGCCCTGGATCGATTACATATATCTTGGCGGTGCGTGGAACGTATTCCAACAGCGATGCTGCGGGATAGACATTCAGGCTCGTTCCTACCACGATCATCAGGTCGGCTTGCGAAGCAATCTGACACGCTACGGGAAAATACGGTACGTTCTCGCCGAAGAACACGATGTACGGGCGCAGCAGACTGCCGTCAGGGTGCCGGTCGCCGTAGTGCTGCTCCCAGCCTTGCAGCGGCACGGTAGCGGTCTCGTTGATGTCCGAACGCAGTTTGGTTATCTCGCCGTGTAGGTGCGTGATGTGGGTCGAACCGGCACGCTCGTGCAGGTCGTCGATGTTCTGCGTGATGATCTCCGTGTCGGGAAACGCTTTCTGCAAACGGGTAATCGCCAAGTGGGCGGCATTGGGCTGTGCGGCAAGCGTATCACGTCGGCGTGCGTTGTAGAAATCCACACATAGTTGCGGGTTGCGCAGCCATGCCTCGTGGGTGCATACGTCTTCTATGCGGTATTTCTCCCACAATCCGTCTGCATCGCGGAAAGTTCCTAGTCCGCTCTCTGCGCTCACTCCCGCACCGGTAAATACAACAATCTTCATAGCAAACATATTTTTCCCGAAAGCGCACAACAACTATGCCACGATGATACCCAAAACGGTCAGTTTGCATCCGTTTTGCAATACCTGTTTGCATAATTCACAGAAAAGCAGTATCTTTGCGCCTGTAATTGAAATTACTCATTCCGTTGAGTAAAAATTGCAACCTGCAAAACACTACATAATAAATCAACTAAACTAATTTGCTTATGTAAACCGGTGCCGTGAAGGCGGCACATGACATATTTTTAACAGCATTGGCTATTATTTCGCGTTTACCGAAAAGCGTAGGAAACTTTTTATTAGGAATAAAACAAGAAATAATAAGAGGCTCATTGTAGTGTAATATGAACTCTCTCAGAAATAAGTTAATGCCACGTCCTTTGGATGTGGGTTTCTTATTGGAGAGAAGGCTTCTATTTCCTACGCTGCCTTGGTAAACGCATAAGAGACTCACGTCTTTTTTGCGTTTACGTGGATTGATAGCATTGCATAAATCTATCAATCTATGGCACGGAAAGACTTGGCGCAAGCCAAAGATGCAAAGAAGGACGAGTTCTACACCCAATTGGACGACATAGCCAAAGAACTCAAATACTACAAACCTTATTTCAAAGATAAAGTCGTGTTCTGCAACTGCGACGACCCGTACGAAAGCAACTTCTTCAAGTATTTTGCCCTTAATTTCAACGCATTGGGACTGCGCAAACTGATTGCCACCTGCTACAACGGTTCGCCCGTATCGGGCAACGAACTGCTGTTGGACTTCGGTACCACCGTGGACGACCCGAAGAAAGTCGCCTACAAAGTGGAGATAACCGAGGTAACGGACACCAACGGCGACGGGGCAATCAACTTGGCAGATATTCAGTACCTGATGCAAAATGACAAGAACGTGATTTCCATATTGCAAGGCAACGGCGATTTCCGTAGCCCCGAGTGCGAGGAACTATTGAAAGAGGCAGATATAGTGGTAACCAACCCACCGTTCTCGCTGTTTCGGGAGTATCTTGCACAACTCGACCACTACAACAAGCAGTTTGTGATTGTGGGCAATACGAATGCGCTCACCTACAAAGAGGTGTTCCGTATGTTCCAAGCCGACAAGATACGCACGGGCTACACCAATTTCAATGTGGGTATGTACTTCGCCGTCCCCGATACGTACGAGAAATTTCACCATATAGAAAACGGCAAAAAGATGGCGCGTGTCTCCACCTCGTGCTGGTTCACCAATTTACCCGTGAAGAGACATACCGATTTCTTGGATTTGTACAAGCATTACACGCCCGAAGCCTATCCGAAGTATGATAACTACGATGCTATCAACGTAAATACCTATACCGACATACCGTGTGATTATGAGGGCGTTATGGGTGTGCCGATTACGTTTCTGGATAAGTATAATCCTGAGCAGTTTGAGATAATTGACATAAATCCTCATTTCTTTTCGATTGTTGAACAAGGACTGCCCAAACCAAAGCAACTCACTTTGCACAATGTCGGACAGAAAGACCCTTATGCCCGTATTCTCATTCGGAGGAAGAAATGAAAGAGTTGCCAATCTTAAAAATTGATACTTTTTATGGGTTGCGTAAGGGTAGCCTATCCCTTGCGTATCCCTTGCTGTTTGGAGCGACTTTTACGGAGAGATGAAAGGGAGAAGAATCTTAACAAAAAGCACTTTTTGAAGGCGGGCGATAGTATCGCCCTGCTAAGAAACAATATAGAATAGGACTAATAAGACGAATAGGGTGGATAAGGGGCATTAACGACAAATTAACGGCAATTAACGGAGAACTTTTTAATGGTATTTTAATGGGCATTAATGGAGACATAACCGCGGGCGGGGCGCCCACGTCCCCGGCGAGAGCATTAATGGAGAAAAGAAAACAATAAAAACTTAACGGAATATGATGAAGATTGATTTGGTGCCGATTACGGTGCGGGAACTGTGTGCAAGTTACGAGGACTTGTCGGTGAGCGAAGAGGGTATCACCGGTTATGGCGGGCGGCTGAATATACGTCCGAAGTACCAGCGGGAGTTCGTGTATGACGACAAGAAACGCAATGCCGTGATGGATACCCTCTGGCACGGCTTCCCGCTCAATGTGATGTACTGGGTGCGTATCGGCGAGGACCAATATGAGTTGCTGGACGGGCAGCAGCGGACTATCTCGATATGCTCGTTTATTGCGGGCGAGTATATGATGACTTTCGACGGCAATCTGCTCGGCTTCGAGAACATGACCGACACGCAGAAGAACCGCATCCTCGACTACACGCTGCAGGTGTATATCTGCGAGGGGACGGACGAGGAGAAACTGAAATGGTTTCAGACCATCAACATCGCGGGCGAGAAACTGACCGAACAGGAGATACGCAACGCCATCTACACAGGAGCCTGGACAACGCAAGCCAAACGGCGTTTCTCGAAGTCGGGCTGCGTGGCGTACAAGATAGGTTCGGACTATATGACGGGGTCGCCGATACGGCAGGACTATTTCGAGACCGCCTTGCGCTGGATAGGCGACGCACAGGGGCTGACGATAGAGCAGTATATGGCGCGGCACCAGAACGACAGCGATGCCGACGAACTATGGCAGTATTTCCAGAACGTGATACATTGGGTGCAGGTGCATTTCACGAAACTCTACAAAAAGGAGATGAAGGCGGTGGAGTGGGGTTTGTTATATAACCGCTACAAAGATACCACGCTGACTGCCACGGCGTTAGGCGACGAGGTGGCGCGGCTGATGCGGGACTCGGACGTGCAGAAGAAATCGGGTATCTTCGAGTACGTGTTCGACCACGACATACGGCACCTGGGTATCCGCGCCTTCGACGACAACACCAAGCGGGAGGTCTATGAGCGGCAGGGCGGTGTGTGTCCGCTGTGCGGGAAGCATTTCGGGATAGAGCAGATGGAAGCCGACCATATCACGCCGTGGGTGGAAGGCGGCAGGACGGTGGCAGAGAACTGCCAGATGCTGTGCAGGGAGTGCAACAGAAGGAAGAGTGCAAAGTGAGAGGAGAAAACGCACCCAAAAACGTTATGGTTTGTGAGTAAGGATATTATCCATTCTAATTGGAAATATATTACCATTATAAATGGGAATATCTATCCAAAACAAATGGAAACTATTGTGTATCTCAATAAAAAGCAGTATCTTTGCAGGCGATAATAACCACCGGTTGCCATTATGATACTACAGAGTACTATCCTGCAAACATCTCAACGTCAATGGAATACATTGTCCAATAGCGAACATTTCGCACGTGAATTACTGCCGCAAGTCCATTTCCCCGTATCGGACTTTGCCGTGGTTATTTCCGGAGTGCGCCGATGCGGCAAGAGCGTCCTTTTGGCGCAGTTGGCATCACGATGCAAGGCGGAACATCCGATTTTCTACCTCAACTTTGATGCACCGCAACTATACGGTTTCACCTACGACGACTACCAACGCTTGGACGATGCTATACGTTCCTATCCCGAAAAACCGCTGTTGTTTTTGGACGAGGTGCAGGTGGTGGAGGGCTGGGAACTATATGTCAGGGGCAAGTTGGACGAGGGCTATCAGGTAGTCGTCAGTGGTAGCAATGCCTCTATGTTGAGCCGTGAATTAGGTACCAAACTCACGGGACGGCATCTGTCCTACGAACTATTCCCGTTCTCGTACAAAGAATTTTGTGGTTTTCTCCGGTTGAACGGCAACGAAGACTCGCAAAACCGTTATATGGAACAGGGCGGTTTTCCGCTGTATCTGAAACTGCAAGACGAGGATATTCTCAACAACCTGCTGTCTGACATTCTGTATCGCGATGTAACGAGCCGTTATGGCGTGCGTGATTATGGTAAACTGAAAGAACTGCTGATGCTTTTGCTCAATAACGTGGGCAACATGGTGTCCGCCAACAAACTGCGGCAGGTTCTGCAAATCAATAGTGCCACAACCGTCAATGAGTATTTCTCCTATCTGCAGCAGAGTTATCTGTTTGATTTTGTGCCTGTTTATTCTGCCTCGGAGAAAGTGAGGATGGTCAATCCGAAAAAGGTCTATTGTGTGGACACGGGGCTGATAACGGTTTGTTCCACGGCTTTGTCTGCCAATATCGGACACCGCTTGGAGAATATGGTGTATGGTGAGTTGCGCCGAAGGTACAAGAGTGTGTATTATTTTAACCACGATGGGTATGAGTGTGATTTTGTGGCAATGCACAACAACCGCTGTGCCGAGTTAGTGCAGGTTTGTGCCGATTTCAATACCGATACCTACCAACGTGAGGTGCAAGGTCTGCTTGCAGCAATGGAAGCATTGTCTGTAAACCAAGGCAGTATCGTTACTCTGCGCCAGACAGACAGCCTTATCGAAGGTAACAAGCATATCCGTATCCTGCCTTTCCACTGCTGGGCACTCAACGATACGCCCCCACACCAATAAGGGAATTTTTACCTTTTTAGTACTATCAGGGGCTGCTCATTCGGGCAGCCCCTCCGTACTAATCGCGTCTCTCGAGCAGCACCACATTCTCCACGTGCTGTGTATGCGGGAACATATCCACCGGCTGTACGGCTGTTACCTTGTATTTGGCGTCCAATAGCGACAGGTCGCGTGCCTGCGTGGCTGGGTTGCAACTGACATACACGATCCGCTGCGGCTCGGCAAACAGAATGGTGTTCACCACGTCCTCGTGCATACCCGCACGCGGCGGGTCGGTGATAATCACATCGGGGCGACCGTAGCGGGCGATAAAATCCCTGTTCAGTATATCCTTCATGTCCCCGGCAAAGAACAGCGTGTTGTCCAATCGATTGCAGGCGGCATTCACCTTGGCATCCTCTATTGCCTCCGGAACATACTCTATGCCAATCACTTGCCGTGCCTGCTTGGCTACAAAGTTCGCTATCGTACCCGTTCCCGTATAGAGGTCGAATACCAGTTCCTTGCCTGTCAGTCCGGCAAAATTCCTTGCCACCTTGTATAGTTCGTATGCCTGTTCGGTGTTCGTCTGGTAGAACGATTTGGGTCCCACCTTGAACTGCAGATCTTCCATCTGCTCCATTATATGGTCCTGCCCTGCAAACACGTGTACTTCCTGATCACCAATGGTATCGTTCATCTTCTCGTTCTCCACATAGAGCAGACTCACCACCCCGGGAAACTCCCCGTGCAGCCACTCCAACAGTCCGCGGCAGGCATCGTTGATCTTCTCGCCGAAGCAGACTATCAGCATGATTTCCCCCTTGTGGTTGGAGCGGATGATGAGCGTGCGCAACTGCCCCGTGTGTGTATGCTCGTTGTAGAAACTCAGTCCGTGTGTCCGTGCATAGTCGCGTATGCCGTTGCGCAGACGGTTGTTGATTTCGGGCATCAGGTGACATTCCTCAATGTCAAGCACTTTGTCGAAGCAGTTCGGTATATGGAACCCCGCGCCGTAACTGCAATCCACGTTCTCCAATCCGCCTGCCGCACGTATCTCGTCCCACGGGAGCCATTTGCGGTCGGCAAAAGTGAACTCCAACTTGTTGCGGTATTCGTAGATATGCTTGCTCCCGAGTATGGGGCTTATCTCGGGCAGTTCCACCTTGCCGATACGCCGCAGGTTGTCCTCTATCTGCTGCTGTTTGTAGCGCAACTGCTCGGGGTAGGGCAGTATCTGCCATTTGCAGCCGCCGCACGTGCCATAGTGCTTGCACACTGCCTCGCAGCGTTTCTCCGACGGACGCACAATCCGTTCCACACGCGCTTCCATAAAACTGTGCTTCTTCTTCGTGATCTGCAGATCTACTATGTCGCCCGGTACGCAGTACGGCACAAACACCACCATGTCATTGATGCGTGTCAGTGCCTTGCCCTCGGCGGCAATACCCGTTATCTCCACATTCTCTATCAGGGGTAGGTTCTTCTTTTTCATCGTTTTCTGCTTTTGCCTTTTGCAATCACCGTCTCTTGCGGTGGTGCGGGAGGTGCCATAAGTTGTTCTATGCTGTATTGGTATATCGTTTCAAAGTCCTCCGCAGCCTCCAGCGGAAAACCCCATACAAGCGTACCCGAAGTCAGGTGGATGTCGGGTGGATAAGCGGTGGATACGCCTTTCCAAAGCACTCCCGCACCCACACGCATATCCTGATAAATGCCTGCCCGTCTGGCTCCGTTCATCGGTTTCAGCCCCTCTGCCGCCTCGGCAAACAGTCCCTCTGAATTCGGTTTTGTCCGGATAGTCATTGTGCATTGCGCATTGTGCATTGTGCATTGTACATTGCCATTGCGTGTCGCTTTCTCTGCCGCCAAGCCGTAGTGCAGCACCTGTTCCGCCCATAGTTTGTCGGCGGGGCGTGCCATTCCGCTGCCCAAGTAACTGCCACTCAGCAGCACCTTGCCGCCTTTGCTCAAGTAGTGTTGTATCGCCTTTTGCAGGTTCTGCGGAAGCACCGCCGTACTGTCTGTGCTGCGCTCTTTGCCTGCAATAATATCCACTATCGCAAACGTGCTGTCTATCTCCGTCAGTGCTTCCACGTTGGTTGAGATGTACGAATAGCCCAACTGCTGCAGCACGCGTCCGTGCAGGGTGGGGTAGTCGTGTGTGTTGCCTTTGACAATAGTCCCCTGATAGTCTCTGTAGCACATTCCCCAACCGCAGTTGTCGTCGTCCTTCCATTGGTGCGACCGTGTCCGGTCGTTCTGCTCACCGATGTATGCCATACTCAGTCCGTCCTCTACGGCATACGTGTTCGGCACTATGCCCGCATACATGGAATCTGCGAACCATTGCGGTCCGTAGGTCTGGTTGAAGTTGTTCACTATCAGCACCGTCGGCGCATTCTCCTCGGGGGCAAGATATGCACTCAGTACCTCGCTTTTCAGGCTCCGCCCGCCTGCATTGGCAGCCACTACATAGAAATCATACCGCTTCCCCCGCTCCAAAGACAATGTGGCAGAAGTATTCTCCACCCGCTGTTCCGTCCATTCCCCATCTTCCACGCGCGTATATATATAGTAGTGTGTTGCCTTGGCAGTCGGTTCTAACGGATCAAAAGTATCTTTCCAAGAAAGAATAACACCCGATTCTGCATCCCCCCTCTCTGAGGGGGTAAGGGGGAGTCGGGGCGTTTTTGGAAGTTGTATATTGAGTTGTTTTACTGCCAGCGGCTGCACGACCACTTTCCGCCCGTCCTGCTCGTGCAGGTAGCGCAGCAGTCCTTTATATACCGCCCGTGCGGCAATCTGCCGGAACTGCGGGTTCAACCCGTACCGCATATCCGCCATGTTCTTGTGGCTCAGCAGTTCCACCAATACTGACGGCACTACGGGGTATCTCGACTCGCAGTAGTTGCCGTTCTGCAACTGCCGCCGCGTCCATTCGGGGGCGATGGTCTGCCGTAGGTCTTCCACCACCTGGGTCTGTATATAGTCCGCCAAGTCGCGGTTCAGTTGCCGTGTAACGCCGTTGGAAAAGGTCTTGCGCCCCAGGTCGTCGTGGTCGGTGTATATAGCCAGCGTCCCCACGACAGTTGTGTCGTCCAAGGCATCATACCCGTCGGTGTGCAATGCCAGACATACATCCACGGGTATGCCTAATCCCGCTTGCTCGGGATTCGCTTTGCTGCCGCCTGTCAGGTAGTTCACCCATAGTCCGCGGCTGCGCAGGTCTTCTATGTATTCGTTCCCGTTGTCCGACTGTTTCCACACCGTCTCCGGGTATCCGGCGTCCTCCAACCAATAGCGTGCCGCCTCTGCCCAACGGGGTAATCCGCTGCGCCCGATCTCCTCGCCGGCGTGGTCATCTGTGAGACACCATACACTATCTGCGTTCATTCGGAAGTTCGCCCCGTAAAATGTGGCTCTCGGCTGTAGCACCGTTGCCCCGGCGTTCTCAAGCATCTCTGTGATAAGCCGCACATACTCTGTGGTGTACAGGTCTTCTACGGTGGTCCACATCGTCGCCCGCTGCCATATCCAACAGTCCTTGTCTTGGTTGTAATAGGTGCCGTGGCTTGCCCAGAGGGCGATGTTCTTTCCGCTCAGTCCGTTCTTATAAACATCATCCGTGGGCGTGTAGCCTATCCGGGGGATGGCAGGCTTTGTATAGTCGGGGTATTTTTCTTTGCGTTTCTGCAACCGTGCGGGTACGAGTTCCGCCAGTTCGTATTTGTCGGAATAGATCTGTACTTTTCCCCTTGCGTTGCCCAACACCCAGCGGCTCACATCGTTGCGCATTCGTTTCAGTTCCTCGGACGTGAAGGCAATGCCTCCTAATGTGCCGTTGGTGCGTACCACCACCGAGTTGCCGTTCACTCGCAACTGTTTCACCCGCACGGGCGGAGCCCACACTGTGGCTGACCGTTGCAGCGAGGCGGAGTCGCCTGCTACAAGAAAGAAAAACCGGTTATAGTACAGGTTCAGCGAGTCCCCCAGTTCCCGCATTCCGATGGCATACGTCTCTGTGGCGGCAGCCGGCAGAATAAGTATCAGTATAAATAGAATATGTTGTAATGGTTTCTTCATTGTGTTGTTATTTCTCCTCCCACGTGCCGTTCTCTATCTTGCCCAGCAGGTTGATGGCACCGCCTACGGTCTGCACCTGCATAATCGTGGCATAGCGGCGTCCCGTAGGCTTGCCTTTCTTGTCTTTTTCCTCCACCAGTTGGCAGCGTTGCGCCCGGTTGACAATAAACGAGATAATCTTGCCAAACGCTTCGCTGTGCCAGTAGCGGTCGTCGTTCTGCACGAAATACAGCACCAGCCGTCCGCTCTTGAGCATCACTTTCTCCACGCCCAGCCGGCAGCATATCCAGCGCAGGCGCACCACGTTGAGCAACTCGTCCGCCTGTTCGGGCAGCGGCCCGAAGCGGTCTATCATCCGTTTCTTGAACTCTGTCAGTTGGTCTTCGTTGCGCAGTCCGTCCAATTCGCGGTAGAGCGCGATACGCTCCGAGATATTTTCTACATAGTCGTTGGGGAAACCGAGTGGCAGGTCGCTTTCCAACTGGCTGTCCTGCACCCACAGTTTTCTGTTGTCGCCCCCGCCGAGGAGCAAAGCCGTACTCTCATCGGTCTCGTCGCCGCTCAGTAGTTCGTCTTTCAGTTCCTGCACCGCCTCGTTCAGAATACGCTGGTAGGTCTCGTACCCGAGGTCGGCAATGAATCCGCTCTGCTCCGCACCGAGCAGGTTGCCTGCCCCGCGTATATCCAAATCCTGCATGGCGAGGTTGAAACCAGCCCCCAACTCCGCAAAGGTCGATAGTGCGTCCAAGCGGTGGCGTGCGTCCTCGGTCAGCAGTTCTCGCGGCGGTGCCACCAGATAGCAGTAGGCTTTCTTGTTCGACCGCCCCACGCGTCCGCGCAACTGGTGCAGGTCTGCCAACCCGTAGTGCTGTGCCGAATAGATGATGATTGTGTTTACATTCGGTATATCCACCCCCGACTCGATAATCGTCGTCGAGAGCAGTATGTCGTAGTCGTAGTTGATAAAGTCCTCGATCCGCTGCTCCATCTCCTCGGTTGGCATCTGCCCGTGTGCCACTACGATACGTGCCTCGGGACACAGGGCGTGTATCTTGCGCTCTATGCGCTCCAGCATCTCTATGCGGTTGTTTACGATGAAGATCTGTCCGTTGCGCTGCATCTCGAGGTCTATCGCCTCTTTGATGATGTCCTCGTCATCGGGCGTAATCAACTCGGTCTGTACGGGATAGCGGTTCTGGGGCGGGGTGGTCATCACGCTCAGGTCGCGTGCGCCGAGCAGCGAGAACTGCAGCGTGCGCGGTATCGGTGTCGCCGTCAGCGTCAGTACGTCCACATTCGTCCGCAGGCTCTTCAGTTTGTCTTTCACCGCCACACCGAATTTCTGCTCCTCGTCAATGATCAGCAGACCCAGGTCGTGCCATTTCACGCTCTTGCCCACCAACTTGTGCGTGCCGATCAGTATGTCTATCTTGCCCGCTTCGAGGTCTGCAAGCAGTTCGCGCACCTCCTTCGCCGACTTCCCGCGGCTCAGGTACTCGATCCGCACGGGGAAGTTCTTCATGCGCTCCTTGAACGTGTTGTAGTGCTGCAGTGCCAGTACCGTCGTCGGCACCAATACCGCCACCTGCTTGCCGTCGGTAGCCGCTTTGAAAGCCGCACGCATAGCCACCTCGGTCTTGCCGAAACCTACATCGCCGCACACCAGCCGGTCCATCGGCATCGGGCTCTCCATATCGCGCTTGATGTCGGCGGTGGCTTTTGCCTGGTCGGGCGTGTCTTCGTAGAGGAACGATGCTTCCAACTCGTGCTGCATATAGCCGTCGGGTGTGTAGGCAAAGCCTTTCTGCTGCTTGCGGGTGGCGTATAGTTTGATCAGGTCGCGGGCTATATCCTTTACCTTGTCTTTTGTCCGTTCTTTGAGCCGCTCCCATGCGCCCGAACCCAACTTCGATATGGTCGGTTCCGACCCCTCGCGCCCTTTGTATTTCGAGATACGGTGCAGGTTGTGTATCGAGACGAACACGCAGTCCCCGTCGCGGAAAACCAACTTGATCATCTCCTGCGGCTTGCCGTTCACGGGCGTGGTAACCAGTCCGCCGAAGCGGGCTATACCATGGTCGCTGTGCACCACATAGTCGCCTATCTGCAACTGGTTGATCTCCTTGAGGGTGATGATAGCCTTGCCGCGGCGGGCGTTCTCACTGGTGAGTGCCATGCGGTGGAAACGCTCGAAGATCTCGTGGTCGGTATAGCAGCATATCTTCAGCCTTTTGTCCACAAACCCCGCATGCAGGGTCTTGTCCACCGCCACAAAGCGTATCGGATCGCCCTCCATGCTCTCGAAGATAGCCGCCAGACGGTCGGTCTGCTTCTTTTGGTCGGCAAGGATATAGAGTTTGTAGCCCTCTGCCAACTTGCCGCGCAGGTCGTCGGTCAGCAGGTCGAAGTTCTTATGGAAAACAGGTTGTGGCAGGGTGTCAAAAGCAATATGCGAGCAGTTGCCGAAGTAACTCTTTTCGTTCAGTTCGATAGTAGAGGTCTCCGCCAGGCGCTTTTTTAGCACTTCCGCCATGTCGCTGTCTTTCAGTTCCGCGCTGCCCACCTGCCCGCCGAGTTTGTAAAACAGCAGCGAGAAATCGTTGCTCGCCCATATCGTATCCTCGCCGATGTAGTCCGCAATCGTGTAGTCTTTTCCCTGTTCTTTCCCGGATGTCGCCCCGACGATGTCAATCTGCTGCACCTTGTCTTTCGACAACTGCGTCTCTATGTCAAACGTGCGTATCGAGTCTATCTCGTCGCCGAAGAAATCCAACCGGAACGGGTCGTCGTGCGAATAACTGTACACGTCCACAATCCCGCCGCGCACGGCATACTGCCCCGGTTCATAGACAAAATCCACCCTCGTGAAGCCCAATTCGCCTAACTGTTCCCCAAGCCGGCTCACCTGTATCTCCTGTCCCGTTTTCAGATATATCGTGTTCTGCTCCAATACTTGCGGTGCCGGTACGCTTTCCATAATCGCCTCGGGATACGTAACAATCATTGTGCATTGTGCATTGTGCATTGTGCACTGACTCAGCGTCTCCGTCCGCTGTATTGCCAGTGCCTCGTCCTCCCCTTGCCATCTCCGTTTCGATACGGGAAAGAACAGCACCTTGCAGCCATTGTGGATTGTGAATTGTGGATTGTGCATTGCGGAGAGGTCGCTGTACATATACTGCGCCTCGTCCGCATTGTCCATCACCACCACCATCGGGCGGGCGGTTTTCTGTTGTATAGCATTCAGCAGCATACTCCTCGCCGAGGCATACAAACCGCTCAATAGCAAGTGCTTCCCTTTGCCCTTGCCCAACTCTTTGCTTGCAGCCTCCACCTCGGGGTGCATAGCCGTCAATTCCGCTAATTCCTCTATGTGCATACCTCTCTCCTTGCGGGTCAGAACGCCCAACCGATATAGTAGTTGATGCCCCAGTTGGTATCATCTCGATACCCGAAACCGGGGATGTAATAGGGTAGTACGCCCTCGTCTTTGGCTTTGCGGGTAAACAGCACCTTGAACCGCAGATACCACCCCATCTGGAAACCTTCCCATACCTGCACCTGGCAGCCGGCTACCACCTCCCCCCAGCAATCGGCGTGAAACAGTCCCGTGTAGTCGGCACGCATATCACCCCAGTAACCGGAGTTCAGACTCACATTCGTCAAATCGTACCCTTGCAGAGCCGTTCCCAACCGCAGCCCTACCAACAATGCATTCCGGCTCTCGGGGTGTTTCTTCAGTCCGTTGAGGTCCAGCCCGATACGTGCAAAACCGCCCTGCCCATAGTGCCTGCCGCCCTCGGCTTCTGCGTCTGCAAGGGCGTAACCTAACTCCAACGTGGGATAAAGGCGTTGGATAAGCCGCCAGTTTATAGCTATCTCATAACTCTGCACCTGCGCTTTGCTGGTTGCCAATTCGATAATCGTATTGCCCAAGTCGGCTTTCAGACTCATACCCTGATAAACGGCACTGTCGGCATAGATACGCGTACCGTCTTTGTAGCGCGGTACAGCCGTCTCTTCCGCCCGCAGCCCCCCGCTCAACAGCAACAACGCCGCCAAGAGAAAGAAGCCGATATGTAATGAACCATTGTGCATTACAAATTACACATTGTCAATTGTACATTCTCCTGCTCTTCGCTCTCCACCGTGCTGTTGAGTATCGCCACCGAGTCTATCGCATTGCCGCTGTGCCATACGGTGTCGATGGTGTGGTATACCATACAGCCGCAGGCTTGCGAGATGAAATGCCGCGTGTTGTCGTGGCGGACAAACAGCGTGTCCTCCGTGCCGTGCCACAGCAGCGCAAACGCCGTTACGCATGTATCCGCCCGCAGCGGCAACCGCAGTGCGGACAGGTTCTTGCTGTTGTCGTACAGTACGGAATCGCTCCCTACGCCCTGCACGCGTATGCTGTCGAAAGCGGTCTGCTCGGTGATTGTACCCGTACTGTCCGTCTGTAGCCAACAGACACTCACGCCCATCGCTACATCGGTATCCTGCCGGCACACCGTATCCGGTCGGCACCCGCTCAGCAGGCATAGAACGAATGTCCCCGAAAGCAGGAATAACCTGTTAAGTCTGTGTATTCTCATAAAGCCCGCAAAGTTATAGAAAAAAAACGACATACGCAAGAGGCAAATACACAAACCGGCGCAGCCGCATCGAAATAGTAATGAAACAATGGGTAAATAATACAAAAGTCCTCAAGACAGTGTGTCTTGTCCTAAATTAGGTTGACTATTTTTGAGTAAACTTTTTCTGTACCAAGACAGTAGCAACTGCTATTTATGTGTAGTGGAGGGTTGCTTTTGGCAGATGAAGAGACCGAGGATGATGAGGAGGATGCCGAGCCATTTCGCCCAAGGGAGTTGCTCGCCGAAGAAAAGGAGCATCCATACAGCCGTGAAGGCAGGGCGGACGTTGTTGAAAGCATTGGTGCGGGTAACGCCGATGACACGGACGGTATAGCAGAAACAGATAAAAGCAATGACGGACGCCCCGAGTGCCAGATAACCTACTGCCGCCAAGGAACGCCATAATTGGTCAGGAGCCACCTCGGCAAGGTGCGCAAAGCCGCTCAAACCGTCGGTAAAACCACAAAGGGGATAGAACAGGACGAGAGCGGACAACTGGACATAGAAAACAACCGTCAGGGGATTGTATTTGGACGGGATACGGCGGAGTACAATGGTATAGAGTACCGCAGCCGATACCGCCGCAAAGGCAAAGGCTATGCCCCACGGATTGCCTATACTGAAATCGGATGCCCCCACCAGCACCAGCAAAAGCATACCAACGGTGGAAATCAGAATGCCCACGATGTTGTATCGCGTAACGCGCTCACGCAGGATGACGGCAGCAAAGAAAGGTGCCAGGACAGGACTCGTGGAGAGCAACGCCTCGGCAATAGTGGGCGATGAAAGGGAATCGTAACTGAACGTCTCCAAGATATAGTACAGGAAAGGCTGAAAAATACCGCCCAATATAAAAAGGGGCAAGTCTTTCTTGTCCACCCGCTGCAAACGGAGCATTTTACTTTTGCCGGCACATAGACCAACCGGAAGCATCAGCAGCACCGCCAACGTAAAACGAATGACAATCATCGTCATAGGCGGCAGTACCACAAGGGCTTCCTTGATGGCAATACCGGCTGCCGACCAGATAAGCATAGACAGAAGGACGGCGAGATATGGGAGAAGACGGTTCACAATTTGTAAATTTGTAAGTGTGTAAATTTGTAAATTATGTGTTGGTTCAAGATATAAAAATCCTTTGCCCTTGCAGGCAAGAAATCTAAATAATTTTTTTGTCTTTTGGTCTATAAATTACCTTAAATCTTATTCGCCTACGGGGCGGCAAAAGAAGACCAATCCCCTATTCCTGTTCGGGGCTGACCGCCCAACTATTACGGGTGATGCCCGCCATACGCTCCATAGTGTGGTGGGCGAGGGTGCGCAGACGTTCCACCTCCACACCGCGCGGGTTGTTGCGGTCGGGCAGAATGGGTGCGCCTATCTCCACTTGCAACAGCGGGAGTTCTTTTTTGCCGAAAAGGCGGTAGATACCCGTGCGCTCACGATAGGTGATGACACACGGCAGGAGTGGCATATTGTATTTGTAGGACATTGAGAAAGCCCCCTTTTGGAACGGACGCAGCGGCTTGTAGAAGTCCCAGCGTGCCGCTTCGGGGAAGATATGGAACCAATAGCCTCGGCGGTGGAACTCATCGAAAGCGGCATTGAACTTTTTCAGCGCAGCGATACCGGCTTCCTGCGGCGGAATAGGAATACCGCCGACCACATTGAGGAAGAAATTGTCCTTGGTGGAGAAATTGGGTGCAAACATTGGGATACGCGTGGTATGTTTGGCATGGACGGCAATCAGTACGCAGGGGCAGTCGAGACGATAGCAGTGGTTGGCAATGGTGATGGCACCACCGGAAAGGACATCTTTGTACTTGCGCAGGTTCTCACGCCCTTTGATACGCAAGCCCATCTGCACATGCAGTTTGATGCCCAATCCGACCTTGAGCAACAGCCCCCACATCAACCAGTTGAGGAAACGGAATTTCTTGCTGTCGTTGAGGTAAGGGTAGTTCGCGTCCACCACCACATTGCGGTCATAGACTGGTTTGTACAGGCGTGCATAAGGGTCGTCCTCGGGATAGTCAATACCCATATCGGGAATGTAAACATCCGGTTCAACCTCCAATTCCGCGTAACGTTTATTCATGTTTCTTTGAATTAAAAATTAACAATTATTATATATGGCATATACAGCCTATCTATCCTATGCGTATCCTATGCGCATCCACCTTACTTTTTCAATGCACAATGCATAATGCGCAATGCACAATTATTAACATTTCAGCAACACCCATTATGCATTACGCATTACGCATTGTGCATTACTCTACTTGGCAGAAGCGGGCTCCGATGGCGCGGGCGGAGGCTCCGTCGGTGTCATCGCGGTCGCCGATGAACAGGCAATGTGCAGGCTGTATATTCAGGCGTTTGGCTATCTCTTCCGCACACTCTTTGGCGGGCTTGAGTCCGCCCAGCGAGGGGGCGGAAACTACAAACTCGAACATATCGGCGTGCAATCCAAGGGCGTACAACTTACGTTCCACCCACCCGTAATCGGAATAGACCACCACACGCAGATGGCGTTTGCGGCACTCCAACAAGAAATCTCCGAACCATGGTTGCGGGCGGAAATGGCGTTTCAAAGTATACACCATAGAGGGCATATACTTATGGAAATACCACCAGCGAGCCATAGCGGGCGTAAACGGTCGCCCCTGCGCCATGCGGTGGAAAAACCCGGTATAGAAAGCCTCTTTGTTGCCTATGTATATGCCCCGCATAGCCTTGCGGGTTTTCTGCTCGGCAGAAAGCAGGGGCAGCCACAATATATTGCGGATGATGAGATATGCGGGCAGATGGCGTTTGTTGTAGATAGTGCCATCCAGATCAAGGACAACTGCTTTGATGTCGTCAGTAAGTATATCCGGGGTCAGCGGAGTCATAGTTGCTATTATTTATGTTTTGTTTGTCGTTTTGTGCGCCGTTCCTGACGCCGTTTTTCGCGTTCTATCCGGCGTTGTTCCATACGGTTGTCAATGACATTGGCCTGCTCGATGATGGACGAAGCCACACGCTCCATACCCGTTTCGATACGCTCGATAAGGCTGAACTTGTTGCGGCGTTTCTCGTCCTGCATCAGCAGGTTGAACTTGAATTGCCCGTCGCGGAATCCGTCGCGCAGGCAAGCCGCCTTGAACCGCGCATAGGCGTTATTGAGCAGTATATGCGCCTGAGGGGCGTGCAAGCGGAACGAAGCCCGCTTGGACTCGTATTCGATATTGATGGCTTGGAGGTGCTTGTCCACCACCTTGGTGAACTCGTCCGCCTCTTTCTGCCCGATGCTCTCGTCCTCGAACTCGTAATAGAAATGGTAGAGCGATTCTTTGACGTCGGCAAAACCGACAAAGAACTTGGTTTTGATACCCGTTTCCTTCTCGGCTTCATGCACCGCTTGGATAAACTGCGGTTCGTAGAGTTTTTCGCCCGTCATCGAGACGATACCGTTCACCTTCGACACCATGTGGACGGTGGGGGTGTTGTAGTATTTGCCGCCCACTTCGATGAGGTCGTTCATATTGTAGCGGAAAAGCCCCGAGTAGGTGGTAACGTATGCGCAATAGCGTTTGCCCTGTTCCAACTCGTCGATTTGCAGGAAATGTTTGTTCGGGGTGTCGAGTTCGCTCTCCTCTACAAACTCGTAGTAGTGGAACTGCGGAAAAAGGACGGACTCATTGGTCTCGTCGAGCGCAAAGCCGAAGCGGCACTCGGTGGCGATATAGCCCAACTCCTGGTAGTAGGTCTTGTCCCAGTCGAAAGCGTCCATATACTTGTCCATGTAGATTTTCGTATTGCCGCACTTCCACGTACTGAGGTACTGCAACCACGGCCAGTAGTCTTTTGGCAGCAGCCTGCCTTTCTCTCGCAATATTTGGCGCAACTCCTCGGCACGCTCGGGTTTGGGCGACATATAGGGCTGCAGTTCCTCGCGGATATGGGACGAGATGTCGAAGTCGTAACTGAGCGACCCGCGTTCGATATCCTCTATCAGTTCCTCGGCGTGTTCGTCCACGGTACGCATCAGTTCGAGGATAGTGGACGGGTTGGCGGTTGACCAGAGCGTTACATCGCGGTGCTGCATCGCCAGGCGCATAAGCGTGTAGTTGCGGGCGGAATAGTCGGCAATGGACATCACCGAGGCGGGGGCTGTATAGTGCTTCTTAATGATAGACGGAATGTCGCGCACCAAAACGCCGCTTACCGAGCCGAACAACGTACCGTCGGGCGCGTAGCCCTCCACCTCCTTGCCCACAATGGGGAAGATATGCCCTGCAAAGATACGGCTGCGGTGCTTGACAAAGTTCCACGTCCAGATATGCGACATCTTGCCGTACACATCCTTCAGATACTTGTGCGTCATCGGAATCCACTTGGGTTCGCTGGTGGTACCGCTGGTGGTGGCATACATATCCGGTTTGCCGGGGAAGAGCACGTTTTCCTCGCCGTGTTTGTGTCGCTCCACATAGGGGCGAAGCGTTTCAAAACTATTGTTTACGGGAACATACTGCCGATAGAGGCGGAATAGGTCGTCTGCATTGGTTGCAGACAGGATTACATCGAAATGATGCTCTTTGCCATATACCGTGTCGCGCGAGATATTCAGGATATCGCGTAATGTTTTCTCAGCAGCGTGGCGCGGATGCCTGCTCCAAAACCGCAAACGCATCATCTGGCTTCCGCCCACCAAACACAACATCGTGTTGATTAACCAAGGATAAGGCAGTGCCTTGCCGTGGTTGTCTAAATATGGTTTCTTTTTCATAATGATTCGTGTCATTATCTCCTGCCGAACCTGCCCTTGAGGCTGCTGCGGCGGGTTGAGCGGCTTTGCCGGAAAGTCTGATTTTCAAAAAACAATCCTATTCAAGCAAAAACCACCGCAAAAGTACACTTTTTTCGGCATATATGCAAATTTTCGGCAACAAAGTCTTTTGCCATATATCGGTGCTATGAGTCCAATCTGTCCAATTCGCCTGATTGGGTTTCCGTGTGTGTATTTTTTTTAGAAAGTTGTAGATATTTTGTGTATTATATAGTGTAAGGTAGTGCTATTTCAAGAAAAAGATATATCTTTGTAGCATATTATTTCAACCAATTACTATTTCAATGAAAACATTTTCGACACTATGTATGGCGTTAGCGGCGGCGATGACACTGCAAGCGCAGAATGTAGCGGAAAAGCGGCTCTACACTACCGATTTCCAAGACTGGGAAGCGGTGAAAAGCAGTGCCACACCGACTACCAAGACCGTAACCACCAAAGCAAGCAAAGAGCGGTTGGACATCACGTTTGCCGAAGTGGAGATCAACCCTACAGGCGTAAAAGGGCAATTCTCCAACACCGAAGTCATTACGGAGGGTTACGCTATGGCTGCCAAATCGGCTACCCCGTATATTGAGACCTCTGTTCTCCAAAGTGTAACACGGGTGGAGTTTGTACACGCCGCCACGGGCAGCAGTCGCGGCTGGGGATTGCTGTGCAAATCGTCCGATGCAACGCAATGGGATACGCTGAGTACGGCTTTCTGCACACAGGAGGGTATCAAGGCCACCGTCGAGGTCAACCGCGAGAACGTGCAACTGCGCTGGTTTAATCTCAACGCCGTGCAGAACGCCTATATGACGGAGTTTACCATCTATGGCAATGTGGAAGTGAAGCCGCGTACATTCAAGAACTTTGAGATAGACCTCACCCAAGAAAATCCTGTTCTCCCCGCCGGCGTACAAGGCAGCGGTGCTAGTTACCACGATGCGCAACACGGCTGGGTGGACTACACCATCGGTTTCAAGGTGGACGGTCCCGTGCGGCTGACCATAGGCGGCTGCCGGTATGCCAACAAGAATGCCACCGTTACCTCGGGCAACAGCAATACCCTGCTCGCCACCATCGACACCAAGTCGGTCGGCTGCTACCACAACGGCGGCATCGCCACGTGGACATACAACGTGGAAGAAGCCGACTCGCTCATCGTCTATTGCGGTCAGTACTGCCCGTATATCAAAGTGGAGGCGTGCGACTATGTGGAGAGCCATACCGTGGTCTATTTCGACCAGAACGGCACCCGTCTCGGCAAAGAGGAAGTGCTGCACGGCACAGCGTTTGCACCCAAATACGGCATCAGCGATCTGACCATAGCCGATGGCTTCGCTTTCCGCGGGTGGACTACCAAACTCGGTATCAAGGTGGCGGACGGTACGGCTATCGAGGCGGATATGAAAGTGTATGCCTTGGTAACGGAAATCGAAAAAGCCGCCGTAGGTACACACTATATATACAATCTGACCAAAGCATCGTGGTATCAGGAAGACCACGAGTGCATCACCATCACGGGCGGCAAGTACTACAACAACCACGGCTGGCACATCGCTGCCGGCGGCACGGTGGAAATCGCCGTGGCGGATAAAGCCTACATACAGGTGGCTAATTGCCAATACTCGGCGGAAGCGGATGTGAAGGTAACAAGCAAACAAGGCAAAGCGGATGTCGCTACTTTCGCGGCAAAAGCCGAATCGGACGGCACAACCACCACTTTCTTCTACAATGGTGCGGCGGATACGCTGGTGCTGACTTTTGGCGGGCAGGCTTATCTCCACAGCGTAGCGGTGTACAACGTGGCGAATGAGATTCTGAAAGACGCAAGCGGGATGTATATCGTCCCCGCAGGCGATGCGGCTTCGCTGCTGCTGACGCTGATGCAACTGCAGGACGGCGACCGCGTCTTCCTCCCCAACGGTGTATACGACCTCGGCGAGACCGTCCTCACACAGGTCTCGGCAAGCAACGTGAGCCTCATCGGGCAATCCATGGAGGGGGTGATCATCAAAAACGCCCCTGATGCCGTCAACGAATCAATCAACAACACCGCCACACTCCTGCTCACGGGCAACAACATCTACCTGCAAGACCTTACCCTGCAAAACGCACTGGACTATTACAAAAACAATAACGGGCGTGCGGTCGCTCTCTGGGACAAAGGCACGCATACGATATGCAAGAACGTGCGCCTGCTCTCCTACCAGGACACCTACTATTCCAACAAGATAGGGGCCGTACGCTATTTCGAGGACGGCGAGATTCACGGCACCGTGGACTATATCTGCGGCGATGGTAGCGTCTTCTTTGAGAATGTATTGCTCTACTGCGAGAAACGCAATGTCAATGGTGGCGGAAGCGATGTCATCACCGCAAGCAACGCCAATCAGAACGACAAGGGCTATGTGTTCAACCGCTGCCGTATCCGGTCGGAATGTCCGATTGTATCGTTCGGTCGAGCATGGAACAATGCCCCGCAATGCGTCTTCCTCAATACCATTGCCGACTATAGCAAAGGCGAGTTCGGCTTCAGCGACGAAGGCAAAATCGCCCGCTGGACGCTTCTGGGAATGAATGTGCTGCCCCACATCTTCGGCGAATACAACACCACCGATACCGAAGGCAATGTCATCAGCCCCGCAAGCAACCTCATCACCTTTACCTACAAAGACGACACCAAGCAGTTGGAGACCGTTCTCTCCGCTGACGAGGCTGCCAAGTATGCCTACACCGCTTTCTTTGGCGATTGGAAACCCGCCTCCGAAGCAGCCCAGGAATCGCTCTACTATACCATCCAAGACGGGGCTGTCGTATGGGAAAGCACCCCGGCAACGCTCTTTATGATTGAGAAAAACGGCGAGGCTACATTCGCAACCGAACTGCCAACCGCCCTCGAAGAAGGCATGACCGTCCGCGCTGCCAATGGTCGTGGCGGCTTCGGTCCTGCCGCTATCAATGGCAAACGCCCTTTGGCTATCGACCACACTACGGCAAACGGGCAAAAGACCTGCAAACGTATCGAAAACGGTCAAGTGGTTATCCTATATGAAGATACCTGCTACTCGGTAGCGGGCAACGTACTGCGCTAATCTGCAAAACACCTGTTCACAAAGAGACTGTCTAACAAGTGTAGGCAGTCTCTTTTATTATGCTCTTGGTTGTGGCGGCAACGCGTCTCGCGTCGTCATACATTACCCGGGGACGCGGACGCCTCGTCCGCGGTCAAGTCGTCAGACTTGTTTGGTTTGCGGTGTTTTTATGACTTGTTCAGGCAGCCCGTTTTGTCGTGTCCATACAGCAAAATTACACATAACTTACATTTTTGTAAGTAAATCCTTGGCGGTATCAAAATTTTGTCGTACTTTTGCACCCGATTTCATTTTAACAACCCGATGAAGAACAAAAAAGAAGAAATACTGCAGGCGGCGGAGGAGGAGTTTGCCCGCAACGGCTACGAAGGGGCGAACATCTCGCGTATCGCCAAGCGGGTGGGCGTAACCCATGTGCTGCTATACTACCATTTCCGGAACAAGGAGAACCTCTTCTGCGAGGTGCTGCAACGCAAGATTGATGAGTTTATCCTGTCCGTATTGCCCCCCGAAGGTACGGAGAACCTACATTTTATGGAAAATATCGACCTGCTCATCACGCAGAATTTCAATATGATGGCGCAAAACGCTATGTTGGCACGTCTGCTGGTCAACGAAACAGGTCAGATGCCCGAATCGCTCCGCGATATAGCCCATAAGCAGTACGGCGAATACCTCATGCGCCTTCAACGCGCTTTGGACAGAGAAGCGGAAGCGGGTAATATCGTCCCCACCAATGCCGAGCGGCTGATACTCACCATCTGTTCGCTCAACATTATGGCAGTACTCGTAATGCCTGCCATCGGGAACCTGCTCCCCGAGCAGGAGCAAGACCTACAACAGGTGCAACAGCGACGCTTGGAGGATAATATCCGATACATACACTCCCTGTTAACCACAGGTGTAAAATAATAGCTTCGTGCTAACAAGAGTAGGTGATTAGTAGGTGATTAGTAGGTGATTAGTAGGTGATTAGTAGGTGATTCCCGAATACATACTGAATGAATAACGAACAATGACAGAAACAATATGAATACAAACAAGTATCTGCAACTCAGCCTTTTCCTATGCTGTATCGCCCTGATGGCGAGTTGCTCCGACCCCGTAAAATCGCGTATGGGCGGCTATAGTTACCAAATCGCCAAACAGGAAGTTACCATCGACGATACCCTTTCCATTGTGCTGACGGGCGAAATGTTTTTTTTGCAGATGGAGCAGGTCAAGGACGACAATATCCTGCTGACTTTCAACAGTCTGAAAGGCGATGTCTATACCACCACGGGCAGGATTGACGACAGGCAGTGCAGAGATGCACGACGAAACCATCCATTTTACACTCCGATACAGCGGCACAGGCGTCAGCAACGGCAAACAACTGGTCGGCGAGGACATACTGATGGTAGCAAAACACAATTAACAATTTGTAAATGTGTAAATTCGTAAATTTAAAGAATGAGGAAATTGGTAAATATAATGCTCTGTGCCGTCTTGCTCTGCCTTGCGGGGTGCGACAAGTTGCCGCTCAAGAAGAAACCGCAGTACGAGGTACGCCCCATCAAGGTGGAGGTGCAGACTATGGACAAGCAGACGCGCGTGAACACGCACACGTATGTGGGCAGGATAGAAGAGGCGTCGAGTGTGCCGTTGAGCGTACAGACTGCGGGACAGGTAACGGCGGTCTATGTCAAGAAAGGCGACCACGTAAAAGCAGGGCAGGAGTTGCTGCGCTTGGACGACACGCAGGCGCGGAACGCTATGTTAGCAGCCAATGCCACCTATCAACAGGCGGCAGACGGCTACAGACGTGCCAGGCAGGTCTATGCCAAAGGCGTCATCACCGAAATGAAAATGGTAGAAGTAAGCAGCCAACTGGAGCAGGCAAGGTCAGTACTTGCCATGTCGCGCAAGTCGCTCAACGACTGTGTGCTGCGTGCGCCAAGCGACGGCGTGATTGGGGAGTGCAAAGCCAAAGCGGGACAGGTGGTCGCACCCGGACTGAGTCTGGTTACGCTCTTGGATATGGAGGGCTACAACGTTACGTTTGACGTGGCGGAGGGCGACATCACGTCCATTCAGGTGGGCGACAGCGGCAGCGTGGTAGTGGAGGCTATCGGCAAGACCGAGGTACCTGTCTGCGTAACGGAGAAGAACCTGCTCGCCAACACGATAGCGCACACCTATACCGTTACGGCGTTTATCTCCAACCCGTCGGACGAGTACAAGCAGCAACTGCTGCCGGGTATGGTGAGCAAGGTCCGGCTTCATTCGCAGAGCGTATCGGGCTATTTCGTACCTGCCGCCTGTGTGCAGACGCTCACAAGCGGGGCATCGGTCTGGGTGGTAGAGAACGGTATCGCCACACGCCGCCACGTGGATATCGGTCAGTACGCCGCCGGTGGCGTACTCATCACCCGCGGCCTCCACGAGGGCGACCAAGTAGTCGTAGAGGGTTTCCAGAAGTTGTACAACGGAGCAAGGGTAACTTACTAGAATAGAGAAAACCATTTGTATATTTGCATAAATAATACTAACTTTGTGCATCAAATAAAAACAAACGTGAGACATTTCAAATTCATAGACCTCTTTTGCGGCATAGGCGGTTTCCACCAAGCCATGACTAATCTTGGCGGGGAATGTGTCTTTGCATCGGATATTGATGCCGATTGCCGCAAGACCTATACCCGCAACTATGGACTTCAACCCGAAGGCGATATTACCCGCATTGATGCCAAAGACATCCCTGCACACGATGTCCTGTGTGCAGGCTTTCCTTGCCAGTCGTTCTCCAAAGCCGGTAAACGGCTTGGCTTTGCAGACGAGACCAAAGGCACGCTTTTCTTTGATATTGTGCGCATTCTGCAATACCACCAACCCGAATATGCACTCCTTGAGAATGTCAGGAACCTTGCCTCGCACGACCATGGCAACACGTGGAATGTCATACACGATACACTGGTGCAGATAGGTTACAATGTCAGCCCCGAACCGGTCATCTTCAGCCCACACTACATCGGTGTTCCCCAACACCGCGAGCGTGTGTTTATTATGTGCGTGCGAAAGGACATCGGCACACTTCCCGATTTCTGTTTCAACGAGAGCAATATCCCCGCCTGCTGTATCGATGATATTCTGCAAGACGAAAGCGAAATACCCAATCTGCCAAAATACCTGCTCAAACCCGAGCAAATCCAATGGATTGACCTCTGGAATGAATTTATACAAGGCATTCATTGCGCCAAACTACCCGGTTTTCCCGTATGGGCGGATAGTCTCTGTGAACTCCGCGACAACCCGATGATTGGGCAATGGGACACCCTGCCGGGTTGGCAACGCAATTTTATCCTCAAAAACAACGAACTCTGGAAACAGAACAAAGAGTTTATCAATACTTGGCTCCAAAAAGCCAAACAATGCCCCCTGTTTTTCGGCGCAAAAGCCAAACTGGAATGGCAAGTGGGCGTGGACGAAAAGAACCCCGACCTATGGCAGCATATTATGCAAATCCGTCCCTCCGGACTGCGGGTAAAACCCGGCACGTATTTCCCTGCGCTGGTGGCTATCACGCAAACATCTATTGTGGGCAAGCGCAAGCGTTTTCTCACCCCGCGTGAGTGCGCACGTTTGCAGAGTTTCCCCGATACATTCCAATACGACGACAAAGATGCACAGGCTTACAAGCAGTTCGGCAATAGTATCAATGTCGGACTGGTGGAACTCTTTGCACGCTATATGTTCGGCGACCCCGAAATACAACAGCGTTATTCCCGAACCGTCCAATATGCACAGCAAAAGCCTGCTGTTAAAATCATACGGAAGTCCAAAGCAAATACATACGATTATCCCACTTTATTTCCTGTAGCAGGGTTCTAGAAGCATCGCAAAAGCGGTGCTTCTTTTATTACAAAGACACTTATTGTTGGTTAAGATATGGAAGAAAGAGACGAATTAAAGCAACTGGGCAACCGCCTAAAAACGAAACGGGAGCAACTGCAACTCACACAAGAGGAGTTTGCTGCCAAGTGCAAACTTACCAAAAACTATATCGGTATGTTGGAGCGGGGCGAGCGCAATCCCTCGTATCTGACTTTGCTCCAAATAGCCCGCAGTCTGAAAGTGTCACTTAAAGAACTTATATAAAATATGTTTCACACGAACACACTCTACGAAATTCAGCACAACAGCAATACAGGCGTTGAATATGAAATAGCCCTTTTCTATGTCTTGTTGCCCCAAGAAGAGGAAAAGGCACAAGTACTTGCCGCTATCAATCTGCGCACCAATGCAGAGGAAATAAAACGAATCATTCACATAAAGGACAAGACTATTATTGAGCAGGCACTTGCAGCACAAGGCTTGTCTTACAATGATTGCTCCTTCGAGACGCAAAACGACCTAGTCGGTCCTGCGGATATTGTCCTCTGTCTCACCAATGGGCAGCAACTAGGCTTATCCGTCAAATTTGCAAATACCTGTACACTCAATGTGACCGGATTGCGTTTCATAACCCAACAGCAAAAAGAGCAGTTGCAACAGCAACTCAAAGAATATACCCGCCTTTATATAGAGGAAATGCAACAGCAATATGGTGCGGTTGAAAACTGGTTCCGTTTGCGCAAGCCGAGCCTGACCACAGACGCTTTTATCGACCTCATACGGGATGCCGTGATTGCCAATTGGAACCATATCCCCGACAAAGTCCGACTGTTGCAAGACCTTTATCACGCCGATTCTCCCATCAACTACTGGGTGGCGGAATATACCCGCAAAGGATTGACTATCAATACACACCCCACCAAGATTGATGTCGCGCAAGCCGACAGGGTTACCCTCGCCAAGCATGAGACATCTTTCGTGGCATTCTATTTGGACGGCGAGCGCATCGGACACATGCAAGTAAAGTTCAACAACGGTTTTGTGGAACGCTGCAAAAAAGCGCACCCTGATTTCACCATCGAAGGAATTGCTATGGCGTACGGCAAACCCTTCTCTTCGTGGAACTTCAGTATCGAAAGAAAATAAATTCTCCCATTCCAGAATGAAAAAACGCAATCACATAGAGGGTGCGATGCGCAACCACAACCTGGTGTTTCTGGTTGTGCTGGTGCTGACGGCGGTAGGTATATGGTCGCTGCCGAAGATGAACAAGGACGAGTTCCCGCAGTTCACCATCCGCCAGGGCGTGGTGGCTGCCGTCTATCCGGGTGCCACGGCGCAGGAAGTGGAGGAGCAGGTAACCGTCCCATTGGAGGATTTCCTAAACAGTTATGTGGAGGTGGACAAAGCCACCACCTACTCCACCACGGAGGACGGTATCGTCTATGTCTATGTGTCGATACGCAACTCCGTGAAGTCGAGTGCGGACGCATGGACGAGTATCCGTGCGGGTCTCGACCTGTTCAAGAAGACGAGCCTGCCTGCGGGCGTCTTGCAGATAGTGGTGGTGGACGATTTCGGCAGCACGTCGTCGATGCTGCTTGCCGTGGAGAGCGACGAGCGCAGCCCGCGCGAACTGGAGTCGTACGCCCGCCAACTCTGCTCCCAACTGCGGACTATCCCCGAGATGGGCAAACTGAAGATACTCGGGGCGCAGCACGAGGAGATAGCCGTTACCATCGACGCGGCACGCCTCTCGGCGTACGATATCGACCGGAAAGCCCTGCAGATGTCGCTTATGCTGCAAGGCTTCCGCACGCTGAGCGGCAGCCTGCAAGGCAGCACGGGGCTGCAGGTGGCTATCCCCTACACGAGCGAACGCGAGATAGCCGAACAGATAGTATGGTTCGACCCCGCCACAGGGGCGACTGTCCGCCTCAAGGACATCGCCACTATAGAGCGCCGTTACCCCGACGCGGACAAGTTCGTGGAGTTCTACACGGGCGACGCAGCAACAGTCATCTCGCCCGACCGCTCGTGCCTTATCCTGAATATGGAGATGGTGCCGGGCAACAACATCGTGGCGTTTGGCAACAAGGTGGAGAAGGAACTGGACAAAGCCCGCATGCAACTGCCGCCCGACGTGCATTTCCACCGCATCACCGACCAGCCCAAGGTGGTGGACGACTCCGTCAAATCCTTTATGCGCGACATCGTGCTGTCCATCATCGTGGTGATAGCCGTGATGCTGGTGCTTTTTCCGCTCCGCACGGCGCTGGTAGCCTGCACGGGTGTACCGGTCTGCACCGCCATAGCCATCGGACTGATGTACCTGACGGGTATCGAACTGAATACCGTCACGCTTGCCGCCCTCATCGTGGTGCTGGGTATGATTGTGGACGACTCCGTGATAGTCATCGACGGCTATACCGACTTGCTCGACCGCGGACACAGCCGCTGGTATTCGGCGGCGGTCAGCACCGAGCAACTCTTTGTGCCGATGGCACTCGCCACCTGCTCCATATCGGGTATGTTCTTCCCGATGACCAAGATTATACAGGGTCCGCTGGGCGACTTCGTGCAACTCTTCCCGTGGGCAATCCTCTTCGCCCTCACCGCCAGTATCTTCTATGCCACGTGGGTAACGCCCTATATGGCTACACGCTATATCCGCCGCCGCAAACCAGAGGAGATGGGCTGGTTCGAGCGCGGACAAAACCGCTTCTTCACGGCGTTGCAAAACGGCTATCAGAAACTGCTGACTGCCTGCTTCCGCCGTCCGTGGGTGGTATATACTGTGCTTGTTCTGTGCCTTGCCGCGGGCGGTTACCTGATGGTGGCGCGACTCAACCTGCAACTGCTGCCCAAGGCGGAGCGCGAATGCTTTGCCGTAGAGATACACCTGCGCGAAGGGGCGTCGGTGGAGGAGACGGCACAGGTGGCGGACTCGCTGGCGCGGCTGATGCGTACCGACAAGCGTATCACGTCCATCACGTCGTTTGTGGGGCAGGCGAGCCCGCGGTTCCACGCCACCTACACGCCGCAGATGGCGAAGCCGAGTTATGCGCAGTTTATCGTCAATACCACGTCCACCAAGGCGACGGCGGCGATATTGAAGGAATACACACCCCGCTACGAGAACTATTTTCCCAATGCCTACGTGCGGTTCAAACAGTTGGACTACCAGGCGGCGAAGAACCCGCTGGAGGTGCGCTTCAAGGGCGACGACCTCGATGCCATCGTGCCATACAGCGACAGCCTGCGCCGCTATATGTCCGAGCAGCCGGAACTGACGTGGGTGCACTCGGACTATGACCAATTTGCCGAACAGACCCGTATCACCCTGCGCGAAGACGAGGCGACACGATTGGGCATCACGGAGACCACGCTCTCGCTCTACCTGAGCAGTCTGACCAACGGCACGAAGATGACGACCGTCTGGGAGGGCGATTACGGCGTACCCGTGCTGCTCTATACGGCGGGGGCGGACAAGATGACGATTGACCAACTGCAAGACCTGATGATACCTACCGCCTACCCGACCGTGTGGGTACCGCTGCGCCAGGTGGCAACGCTCACGCCCGAGTGGCACCGCGCGTCTATCGAGCACCGCAACTCGGTGAGGACAATCACCGTGGGTTGCGACCTGCGCGGTACGACCAGCCAGGTAGCCGCCGAGAAAAAAGTGAAAGCGTGGATACACGACAACCTGCAAGACCTGCCCGAGGGCGTGAGCATCTCGTATGGCGGACTGAGTGCCATCAACGGCGAGATGGTGCCGCCTATTATGTGGAGCGTGGTGGCGGCGTTATTAGTGATGTTCGTGCTGTTGCTCTACCACTTTGGCAAAATCTCGCTGGCGTTGCTCACGCTGTCGAGTGCCGTACTCTGTATCTTCGGGGCGTTTGTAGGGCTGTATGTGTTCGGACTGGACATCTCGATAACGGCGGTACTGGGTATAGTAAGCCTGATAGGCGTGATTGTGCGCAATGCAATCATGATGTACGAGTACGCGGAGGACTTGCGGCACAAGGGTTACGGCGTGCGCGAGGCGGCTTACGAGGCGGGAATGCGTCGTATGCGTCCTATATTCCTGACCACCGCCACCACCGCCCTCGGCGTGCTGCCGATGATTATCGCGCATACGAGCCTGTGGATGCCGATGGGCGTGGTGATATGCTTCGGTTCCCTCCTCACCCTCCCCCTCACCATCACCGTCCTGCCCGTAGTCTATTGGAAGATATACGAGAGGGGGTAGTTTATAGTTGAAAGTTTATAGTTGAAGGGAGTGGAGTGTTGAGAGTTTAGTGCAGTGGGTGGTTTTTAGTTGAGAGCAGTATGTGCAAAACTATCAAACTTTCTACTTATAAACTGCTCTCAACACTCAACACTCAACACTCAACACTCAACTCTAAACTATAATACTCTCAACCTTTTAGGTGCCACAGCAGTCGCAGGAGGAGGGCGAAGACGGCGAAAGCCCCAATCCAAGCCAATACTTTTACCGCCCGAGGGACATACCTTTCGGGCGGTAGTTGTATCACAGTCTCCTTATCTTGATAGATAGTATCTGTGCGGGTAATAATGTGCTCCCTCCATCTGTCCCGCCAGCGGTCGAGATAGACGGTATCGCCACGGATGTATTCACGGATATAGATACTGTCGCGCCGGTAGGTGCTGTCATGCTGCTGCGTGTTCGTCAGGGTGTGCGAGGTCGTATTCGCGGGCGGCACGCTGCGCCTCGATGTAGTGCATGCGCTGCTCCAAAGGACAAGGCATATCATACAAAGGATACGGGTCGGGGTCGATAATCTCGATGTAAACAGGTTCATAACGTTTAGTTTTGCGGTCGTTGTAATTGGTTAGCAGTATCTCACGCAGTTTGTTGAGCGTGCGGCGGGAAGACAGCAGACGCGGGGAGGATTGGCTTGCCACGCCGACCAAGATACAACCTGCCGTATCACGAGGATAGTTGCCGGCGTGAATACGAATGCCCGTGCGTCCGACCACGTTGCCGATGAGTGGTAAGACCTCACCGAAGCGTGGCGACATAGTAAGCGTGACAGGATAGAAACCTGCGGGGATAGCAACGTCGGTACGCTCCAAGGTGGAGCAGAACCAACGATTGTCGATAAGCAGTTCGCCACAGATGGCGTTGCCTTGCGGCTTTTTCCGTATAATTTTCAATAACATAGTTTTCCGTGTAAAAGATATTTTTTGTTCTCCATTAAAGTTCGTATAAAGGACCATTAAAACCTCCTATCCCCCATCATAGTGGGAAAGAAGTTCTCCGTTAATGACCGTTAATTTGTCGTTAATGGCATTATCGGGTATTTCTCCGTTAATAGTCATTGTTTTATAAAAACATTAATTACCATATAATTAGCCATTAATTTTAGCCCGATCCATTATTTCAGCCTCGATACTTGTAGCGGTAGTCAATGCCGACAATAGAGCCTGAGAAAGTAAGGATTTCGCCAAAGGCTACGAGGACAGAGGAGTGAATCTCGCCTGCAGGCGGCAGGGCTATTCCTGCGACCAGCAATGCGCACCCGAAGGTGCAAAGACAAACCGCCAGCAACAACTGACCTCCTGGACCTCCCCCTACCCCGACTCCCCCAACCCCCTCAGAGAGGGGGCTCGACGGATGTTTTGTAAGCCCCTCCTTTGGAGGGGTTGGGGAGGTCGGGGTCTCGTGGGTCTTTTCCATTACGCTATCTCCTCTGCACATTGGTGCCAAACGTATTGACGAAGGGTGCGGTACTGCGTTTGCGACTTGAAAGCCGCGATGTCGGCTGGCATTTTCGAAGCATCTTGGAGACGCTTGCGAGTTGCTACACAGATAGCACCAAAGCGGGTGCGGTACTCTACCTCGGACTGCGAGGGCGAGGACTTGCGCCTGCCCATGATGTGGGTGTAATTGGGATTAGCCAACATTGCCGCATTGGATGTGGCTGCCTGGCGGCGCATAAAAGTTACGGTACTTGCCTTGGACAATTTGCCAGAGACGGATTTGACGGGGTCAATATAGATTACTTTAGCCATTTTAGTTGATGAGTTTATTGGTTTATAAGTTGATACGTGGTTGAATAGTTTATTAGTTGTTTTGGGTTGAGAGTTGAGTGTTTAGAGCAGTTGAAAAGCGGAAAGAATAGAGTTGCCTGTGCAGAAACTATAAACTATCTACTTATAAACTGCACTAAACATTGAACGCTCAACTAACCATTACGCTGACAATTTAGCTATTTCTTTGGCGAAGATGTAGCCGTTGAGGGTGCGGTACTTGCCGGGGTTGGACTTGAAGGCGGCAGCATACGCAGCAAGGTCTTGAGATGACAAGGCTTTGACGGCAGCACGAGCCTGTGCAAAACGGTTACGCTGTGCGGTTTGACTCTCGGTAGGGGCGGCTGTACTCGGGTTGCAGATTTTGCCTGTGTAGCGGGTACCATTACGCATTGCGAAATAGGTGTCGGAATGTTGGCATACTTTGCCGGAAAGGGACTTTACCAAGTCCATAGGAATGTACTTAGACATTTTTTGTTAGTTTATAAGTTAATTGGTTGATGAGTTTATGAGAAGTTCTGTCGTTTAGGAGTTTAAGAGGTTTTATCCTGCGGACGTCTCACACAGAATGAGTGCTCCTAATTAACTTCCCTGTTCTTTCGAAAGACGGTGCAAAGATAAGGCGGGAATGGTCGTTTTGCAACGATTCAAATCAATGAAATGCAAGCACTATATCGATTCAAATCGATAAAATCGAAATAATCACCTGATAATGAGCAGTATATAACATCGCATTTTATGCAGCGAAAATGCTTAAGAAAGCGCTTTTTTATAGAATTATTTGCGCAATTGGGTTATTCGGCGATTGATTTCATCCTCAAGATTTGCGACTTTGTTCATTGTTCGCCAAAGGCTATTGGGTGAGACTAACCAGCCAACAATTGGTGTAAGCATATCGGCGAGCATTGGCAGACTATGCCACCTGCTCGGCCATAGTTCTCCAATGCGTTCTCGTGCTTTGATTTCAACAACGATGCGGACATAATCATCTTTGACAAAGAAATCGTGATTGTGCATTGTTTCTTGCTGTTGAGAGTAATGGAGCAAATCTGCAAAGATACGCTCTTGTTGCTCAAAGAGGTGATGCAATTGTTGCTTGTTCTCTTGCCATTGGGTTTGAAATGAATCGGATACATTTTTCATACGATTAGAAATTTGTTGGTTGATAACTATAATTATCGGGGTACTCTATAAATTCCCCGTTTACTATATATGAACTTTGCTGGATTTTTTCGAGTTCGTTGAACACAACAAAGCAATTTACGGATCAGCCCGAAAAAGAAAAACCGCACCCTCGTTAGCGAAGGTGCGGTGTAAGATAGTACGAAAAATGTCAGAATACGTAATTCGGCAGCCGACGGCTGGCGAATTAGAGACTACTCATTTTCTGTGTATAAAGCAACAGATTGGTTTAGAAAGTCAATGAACTTATCAATGGGATATGGACGAATAGTGCGTCCTGCATCTGCTTTAACGAATTGTATTTGTCGAATACTATCTTTGAATATGGCAGGTGCGATAAAAATGGCTTGTGCACTACATTGTTCTCTTTCTATAAACTCGTTAAGGTGTCGCTCTATAGGCCACACCTCCATCATTGTTTGTGTACGCCCTTCTGCCATTGTTACCTCCACAAGAATTCCGTGGGTATTTTCTATACACTCTATATCTCCCCTGTTGCCGCCTGCAGTTGAAGTGGGAAGTCCTGTATCATCACAAGTATAATTTGGAATAACTCGTACTTGTGGAAGTTTGGATTTGATACTTAATGCGGTTAAAAACTCAAGTCTAACAGGTTCTGCGAGGAATTTGAGAACATCATCTTTTGAGGTTTTACGTTTTTGCAAATTGGATAATTCTTTTTGTATAATTTCCCACGAATATGTTTCACCCCAGTTACAAAGCAGTTTTTCTGATTGGTGTAAGGTAATAGGACGAGTTTCAACAGCAAATAGATGAGCATCCACTTGCGCCATATAGTCAAAATACGCTTTCTCATCGGTGTAGTGCTGATAAGAAGCATAGTGCTGTAATATGTATTGTGCTTTCTTTTCCTCATTATGGTTTATATCCAAGAAACGCCCTGCCCCACGTAAAGAAAATAAGCCTGTTATACGCATTTTTCTAATAAACTCATCTGGATATTCATTTATAATAGATTTTGGTTTGAATTCTTTGAAATTGCCTCGCATTATCTCTTGTGTACAGATATTGCAAATAACTTCACTACTCGGGTTATATCCATAATCTGCTCTAAGTCGTACAATACGTTGATATAATGCTTGTGCATCATTATCTTTCCAGAATATAACAAGTGGCAATTCGTGCCGTGCAATACCTTTTGTCTCTCCTTGTGATGTGCGATATTTAGAATTATCATTAAGCAATTGAATAACCTGTATCAACAATATGAGAGGTATATTGTCGTTTAGGACACGGACAAAAGGATTTTTACGTTGCGATTTTGCCATCGCTTGCAAAAAGGCTTTTTGTTCGTACTCTGGATGTATATTTTCAACGCTAATAAATCGGTTATCGATGAGTGTCACGTCGTATACTTGCGCTATCATCTTGCCTAACTCTGAAAATTGGATAGGCTGATTAGGTGTAAAATAGACAAAACCTAGTTCCTTTGTGAAATCAAATATAGTAGCGAATCGACTAGGATAGCCTTTGTCAAATCCAGCCTCTTTATGTTTTTGTGGATTATTGGCTATCATATATTTCACTTCATCGTCAGTTAAGATTTCTTTTGCGAAATTTCCTTTAGATGTTCCTGCCCATTTTTCCTTTATCGTATTGCTTTGCTTAGTTGGGCGATACAATCCATACCGAATAGCCTCGCCTACAATCTGTGTAGCCAACAAATTCGTAAGTACTTGTCTGTCAAATTTAGCAAGTACATAGAGTAAACCCTTAACTCTTTCGGGATTACGTACTGTTGTGGTAAACAAAAGTGGTTTATATTCAGGTTTTCTTTTTGTTGCCATACTTGTCAAAAATTAGAATTATACGTAAAGTGCGTTTTTATCGAATCTCCGCAAAAAATAGGTATTCCTTGTGGTCTTTCAAGTCTGTTTTTCCAGTATTAAAGGCATTATATTGGTGCGTAAAAACTATCGTTTCTCCCCTTGTTTGCAGTAAGGTTTGTATCTGTTCTAAACTAATTTTGTTTTGAGAAGATTTGCTACGGCTATTGTATGTGTTATTATAAGATAATACAATGTATTTCGTTTCCAAATGCTCTATAAGATCCCTCAATGTATTATAGGCTTTAGAACGACAATACTCACTCATATTCTCAGGGGCTGGTTTGTGTGCTACTCCAAAAAGTTCTGGTTTGTTCCATTTGATAAGCGTTTCATAAACATGATAAAAACGGCTATACTGTCTGGAATTATACGGTGGATCTATATATACAATATCAGTTTGTATTTTCCTTGACAACTGATTACTATCTTCTTGATATATTTCAACATTATCAAAACTTTGTGCATTTACAAGTTGAAGTTGTAGTGTTGTTTTATCTGTAGGTTTTTTGATATATGCTTCAAAATGTCCGACGGTATTGGCGAGTTTGTCTATGCTATAAATAAGTGAGGCTAGCAAAATATAGTATTCTTTCTCTGTTAGGCTTGTTCTAATGCTTTCTATTTGCTCGCGGACATACCCGATTTTTTTTGCTACATCATTATCAAAATACATACCTCCATAACTTTCCGAAAACCAATTAGCCGGTATCTGCTTTATACAATTCCACTCATTGAAGATATTTTGTAGTTTCGATATAGAAAATTCTCCTTGTGCAAAAAAGGCGTTATAGATAGCATTGTTGGAATAAAGCAAATCATTCACTATAACTTTCTCATAATATGCAGACTGCGTTATCGGATTGATTTTATTTAGTGCTTGATTTGCGATAGTTCCCGTGCCCGCAAAAATGTCACAGAAAGAATGTGCGTCAGTTGCATTTGACTGAATGATTTGCATTATCCAGTCATTAAGTTTGCTTTTATTGCCTATATATCGCCGATTTTCTATATTAAAACTCATAGTTTATCGCCATCTGACGGTGTTGCAGAAAATCTGATTTTACAATTTTGCGAATGAATATACGACTATATTTACGTTGTCCGTTTACATACCCTCTACCTCCTGCTATATTGAGCGTGTATTCGTTTCCGATGATTTCAAATTGTTTTGGATTATACCAATCCAAATAGGTGATAGGTACGCCCATAATTCCATCGTAATCATAAGGTATATCTTTCGTTTTCCCTACATTGATAGCATTGATATTGTCAAATTTCGGATAGCGTTCAGGAGTGTATTGATTAGTAAGAGGCAGCCACTTATAACGCTGTTCACAATCTATATTTGTAAACCAACGAACACCTTTTACTCTGATATACTTATTCCCGTTTTTATCAACACGATAACCTGCTGCCTCTAGTGGATAGTCGTTAGGGACTTGAAACTCGCGGTCTCCACTATGGATGCTCTGCCCCAACCACATCTCATTTTTGAGAATATGCAGGAAACATTCTTTGTAAGACACCGCATTTACATTGCCAATTATCAGAAAGTCCTTGTGAAAGTCAAAGAGTTGTGCTACAAAATCACGGAAAAGACTAAATGGCGGATTGGTAACCACGACATCTGATTTTTGCAAAAACTGAATGCACTCAAGGCTACGAAAATCGCCGTTACCTTTGAGTTTCTTTGGGTGTAGCGTCTGTGGAGTACCATCGTACTCAATATAGGTGGCACAGACTTGCGTTTTCTGTGTAAACAAGTCTGTGTCGTTTGGTTTATAGCAAGTTGAGATAAGTTTTTTTATACCGTAATCTTGAAAATGCTGCACAAAGAACTTTGTAAAATTGCTGACGACAGAATCGTCGCAATTGCAATATACAACCTTCCCTTTGAAATACTTTTTGTAGTATTTCAGTTCGGCTTCGATGTCAGCGAGTTGCGTATAAAACTCGTCCTTTTTGTTGGCTTGCGCCATATTTAGCAAAGCAGTACCGCACATAATGATAAAATTACAATAAAAAGACGATATATATCTATTCTGCTTGTGTGGTATTATATTTTTTCATATCGTATAGGCATAATAAACGTCTATAGTCTGTCCCTTTTTCACCTGTATAATTTCGAAGATAATTTTCCATATCTTCCAATGGAATAGCACCAGAATCAAAGGCAGACAAGATGGCTCGATGTTTATACGTTGGTGCTATAGCCACATCATTCATGATATCCGTTACAGATTGGTGTAATTTCTTGAAATTTTGGCATTTCTCACGCAAATATGTACTTACATTTCTCTGCTGGATTTCTTTTAGATGCTCAATTTTACTTATACTATGACATATTGTAGAAAAACCAAAAACAGGAAAATACTGATTATCGGCAATAGTTTGTTTATCCAACAATGAGAGTACGGCTGCATCTGATTTATCCATTATGGTAAAATAATTTTGAGCCATTTCAGATGTAGTTATATACTGATATTTGACAGTAACACTTTGAGAAGAACCAATAGCCAGTACCCTATCTGTATTTTTCATATCGTCCCAATCTTCCACTATCATAACCTTAATACTGCCTCCTGTGGTGATTTCTCTAACGATATTCTGTACCTTTCTGACATCCATTGCAGATATTGGTAAGTTGATGCAAGATAAGGCACGATATAGTGCAGAATAATCATCCGTTTTCAATTTATTGATTCTGATGTTATCGCCATTGATGTCGATGTCATGGTCAGTAACCTCAATATTCGTAGAGCCTTTGTCATATTCGACTAATAAAAAGTTATTTCGAATACTCTCTGCTTCGGAGGTGTTTGTGGGAATATATGTAAAAATGGTTTTGAGAACCTTCTTGATATTTTCATCTCCCATACTATAGCCTATAAATATTATAGGATTGTGTATGAAGAGAGAGAGCATTTGTGCTCTGATTAGTTCATATCGCTCGTCAAATCTCTTGTAATCTTCCTCTGTAATAATCATTTGAGAAACATCATTGACGCAGCCATGAATTTTATATACAGAACCATAAGGATTGCTCAAAAGGATATTATTACCCACAAGAGGCTTGAATTCAAGAAAATTCTCTACAAATGTGTCATAGTTCGTTGTCATGATGGAACTTACATTCCTACATGCCTGTTTGAATTCTTGAAGTTCTTGAGAAACCTCTTCCTTAGTATCTATATTGGATAATAATTTTGAGATGTAAAGTTTGAAGCGGCTAACAGATATACGCTCTTGCCTCATTGTGTCATAAAAGATATCGTTGATATCTTTGAATTTCCCATTGCGGTCTTCTTTAAGTAAGTCATTAAATTGTTGTTCAATTTTAGAGGCAATAGATGCATACCGGTAATTCCCATTGCCATCTGAATAAGAGGCTTTAATATCCAAGTAATGTTCATCGTCTCCCCATATATCTTCACACACTTTGGATAGTAAGTCATCCCATGTATATGAATTTTTCAAATAGCGCAATGAAAAACCAGTACCAAGAAATAGTACAGGATAATTAGCAAATTTCTTTATAAAGTCGTCAATTACCATAACTTCTATATTCTGAAAGACTTAATAAAATACTATAGTCTCGCAGAAAAATCTGCGGACAAAGTTACTACAAAATTTTCACATACACAAGAGTGAGACGTAATTGCCATTTAAGAGAGGTCTGTTTATTAGGTAGTTACAATTTCAATGAAGAAAAATAATGTTCTTGAGGTACGATGTAAAGTCAAAGCGATAAGTATTGCTATTCCTTGCACATGGGTTGCGTATCCCTTGCTGCTTTGCGAGAGGGTGAAGGGGAAAAAGAAAAGGGGGAGCGAGGGGGTATATTGGAAACGGTTTGATATTTGGTGCGGTGCTTTTTTTTTCGCTTTCATCGACCATATCGGCTACCCAAGGCGGAGCGCGAGTGTTTTGCCGTCGAGATACACCTGCGCGAAGGCTCATCGGTGGAGCAGACCGCACAGGTGGCGGACTCGCTGGCGCGGCTGATGCGTACCGACAAGCGTATCACCTCTATCACCTCGTTTGTAGGGCAGGCAAGTCCGCGGTTCCATGCCACCTACACGTCGCAGATGGCGAAGCCGAGTTATGCGCAGTTTATCGTCAATACCACGTCCACCAAGGCGACGGCGGCGATATTGAAGGAATACACACCCCGCTACGAGAACTATTTTCCCAATGCCTACGTGCGGTTCAAGCAACTGGACTACCAGGCGGCAAAGAACCCGCTCGAGGTGCGCTTCAAGGGCGACGACTTGGAAGCCATCGTGCCATACAGCGACAGCCTGCGCCGCTATATGTCCGAGCAACCGGAACTAACGTGGGTGCACTCGGACTACGACCAATTCGCCGAGCAGACCCGTATCACCCTCCGCGAGGACGAGGCAACACGGCTGGGCATCACCGAGACCACGCTCTCGCTTTATCTGAGCAGTCTGACCAACGGCACCCAACTGACCACCGTCTGGGAGGGCGACTACGGCGTACCCGTGCTGCTCTATACGGCGGGGGCGTACCGGATGACGATTGACCAACTGCAAGACCTGATGATACCTACCGCCTACCCGACGGTGTGGGTGCCGCTGCGCCAGGTGGCGACCCTCACCCCCGAATGGCACCGTGCGTCTATCGAGCATCGCAACTCCGTGAGGACAATCACCGTGGGTTGCGACCTGCGCGGTACGACCAGCCAGGTAGCCGCCGAGAAAAAAGTGAAAGCGTGGATACACGACAACCTGCAAGACCTGCCCGAGGGCGTGAGCATCTCGTATGGCGGACTGAGTGCCATCAACGGCGAGATGGTGCCGCCTATTATGTGGAGCGTGGTGGCGGCGTTGCTGGTAATGTTCGTGCTGTTGCTCTACCACTTTGGCAAAATCTCGCTGGCGTTGCTGACGCTGTCGAGTGCCGTGCTGTGTATTTTCGGGGCGTTTGTAGGGCTGTATGTATTCGGGTTGGACATCTCCATCACGGCGGTACTGGGTATAGTGAGCCTGATAGGTGTGATTGTGCGCAATGCGATAATGATGTACGAGTATGCGGAGGACTTGCGCCACAAGGGTTACGGCGTGCGCGAGGCGGCTTACGAAGCGGGTATGCGGCGTATGCGTCCTATCTTCCTCACCACCGCCACCACCGCTCTCGGCGTGCTGCCGATGATTATCGCCCATACGAGCCTCTGGATGCCTATGGGTGTAGTCATCTGCTTCGGTTCCCTCCTCACCCTCCCGCTCACCATCACCGTCCTGCCCGTAGTCTATTGGAAGATGTTTAGTTGAGAGTTGAGAGAAATTTTTGTAGTTGAAAGTTGAGAGAAGTGGAGTGTTGATATTGAATTTAGTCTGTGTGCATTTGTTGAATGTTTTTATTATTCGTCAGCGGGACGAGTTTGACACATAGCCTGCATAGGAGAAATTGCTTATCCATTACCTTATGCTGTCAATGAGTAAGTTAAGGGCATAAAAAACTCTCCGCATAACCGGAAAGGTTGTGCGGAGAGGTATATTTGCAGTTGTGCTATTTTCTTTTATTGGAAGTTGGCGCGGTTGTCTTTTACCTCTGCTTTGTCTTCCATCAGCGAGATAGCCTGATAAGGCAGGCTGTATGCGTAGCGGGAAACCAACATATTCTTTTCCTGTTCTGCATCGAACTCGCCTTCTGCGGTGGTTTTGGTACCGATTTTGAGTACAAATACCCCCATATTGCCCTTCAGCGGTTTGCTCAGAGTATTATCGTTCATAGCCAGAGCCGCACCTATGATAGCGGGTTCTGCACCTTCATTGCCGAAACGATAGTCAGCAAGCGACACTTTCTCTGCGGTTTTGACCGATGTACCGGTGATGGCAGAGGCAGCATCCAACGACTCTACGCCTGCGAGTTTGTCTGCAATGTATTTTGCTTTGGCGTTGTTGGTTGCCTCGAAGGTCAGTTCGGCACGCACAGCGTCCAATGGGCGGTACTCTTTGTCGTTCACTTCAGTCAGCACAGCGACTACGAATTTGTCTCCGCACTCGAACACATCGCTCACTTGTCCCTCTTTGGCTTCGAAAGCCCAGCGCACGATAGGACGGCTTGATTTCAGTTCGCCCACTTTCTCTGTTGTAGCCTGCAGATTGTATTGCGGTGTAAGGCTCATTCCCTCTTCAGTGGCGGCATTGCGGAAAGCCTCTTCGTTTGCCGAGTTGGCAGCAATGAACTGTTTTGCGCGGTTGTAGATGATAGAGTAGGTTTTGCTTGAGGGGGTAACCTCGCGCGAGAGGATAGCCAATTTAACTTTCGGGGTAGCGGGACTCATATCCATAATCTCGAAAGTCTGTTCGCCCATACCTTGTTTGATGGTGAAGCGATCGCCCTTCTTGCCGGCGAAAGCCTGTTCAGCAATGTTCTTCGGCAGGTCGGTTGCGGTAAACCAACCGAGTTCCTGGTCTTCCTGCCCCTCGCCGGCAATGGCTTTCAGTTCTACCGAGTCAGCCACGGAGTAACCGCTTTTCATAATACGTGCCATCGAATAGGTGTTGTTCTCGAAGAGAATGCCTGTGGTGTTACCGGTTTTGGCATCGTTGCCGAAGGCGAACTCTTTGTATTGAGCCGGCACTGTTTCTGCCGAGTAGTCGCGTCCGTCATAGGGTATGTCGGAGTTGGTGTTTACCACCAACGTAATATCGTCAGCGGTGCGGAACTCGTCCTGCAAGCGCTCCATCATGTTTTTAGCGTCGGTCATATCCTGTTCCGACGGCTCTATAGGGAACGAGATATATGCAATAGCGCGGTTGGGCGTTTGTTTGTAGAGAGCCTTGTGCTGTTTGTAGAGTTTTTTGATGTCGCTTTCGCTTACCGAAACAAGGCTGTCGGCTACGGTGAAATACGGTTGCATCACATACTCTACGTTTACGCTTGTTTGGCGTGCTTCGAAAGCATATTTTGCATCCAGCGAGTTCGCCTTGACGAGGCTTTGTACGAGGTTGGTGTATTTCTCCTGCATATAGGTCAGGCGCACAGCGTTCTCCCAATACATCCAGTACGATTTTGCCTGTTTGAGGTTAGCCGCCTGATCGGGGTCGTCCACGTCCTGCTCGATTGAGTTGAGGAACTGTAGCAATGTGTTGCGGCTGAATTGTCCGTTCTGGTCGTAGAAGAAGCGGCGGCTGCGGATCAGTTGGTGGGGGTTCTCACCGATGCAGAGTTGGCTCAACTCGTCGGCGGTGATGTCCATACCTATTTTTTCCGCTTGTGCGCGAAGGGTGTAGTCCATAAGCATCATCTGCCAGACCTGGTTGCGGATTTGGTTGGTCATATCCTCGTCAAAGTCGGTGCGACCGGTTTCTATTTTATAGACGTCGGTCAGTTGCTCTGTGGCAGCCTCATACTCGGTGTAGTGGATGTCCTGTCCCTCGATGGTAGCCACGTTTTCGCGGCTGCGATTGAGGAACGAACTGCCCGAATTGAGGGCATCCCCCATAATAAATGCCAGCATAGCGATCCCCACAATTGTGATAAGGAGAGCACCATGGTTACGAATCTTTTGTAAACTTGCCATAATATCTTTTGTGTTTTTATATTTCTAAATTTTACGCACAATGCACCATACGTTGCAAAGCGGCGTGCAAAATTACAAACATTTTTTGAATTACCAAAATTTTATATCCTTTTCTTTACCAAAAGATGGAAGAGGGGGGAGACAAAATGAACAATATGCAGGACAGGAAATGCATAAAGTGTATAAAAAGCGCATAAAAATCCGCATAAAAGATAATGTCGTTGCCGTCTTTTTGCCGTCTCGTTGCCGTAATTGGTATTATGAGGTATATTTTTGTATATTTTATGTATATTCAAAAGTAGGCAGTGGTAGGGCGATACGTCAGGGAACGGACGCTGACTGATCGTTCTTTGTAATAATTTTTGTGCAAAAAGTTGCACGGACGAATTATTTGTCGTATTTTTGCATCGTTTTTCTTACAGGCGTTTTGTCTGTTGTTTTGGGGCTATTTGGTTTTGACAGCAGGTAGAATGGGTATGTAAGCACGCCGAGCACTGCAGAGACGCTCGTAAATATCGTCTGCGAAGTATAACTGGCAACAATACTGTAGCTCTCGCTGCTTAACCGAAGTATAGTAGGTTACTTTATTCGGGTACAAGGTGCCTGAACGAGACATCGCTCCAAGCCGCGTCTGTAGGCTGATAGGGTATAGCGGTGCGGAAATATACAGAATAGTCATTGCGGGCTGCGCCGCAAGGGCGAAACTCAAAGCAGATAAGCCTGCGGTTGGTGGCTTGGGTCTTGCCGTAGGACGAAAACGAAGGCCAAGATAAGCGTGTAGAAAGCGTATACGTTCCTTGTTTGGACACGGGTTCGAATCCCGTTAGCTCCACATAGAAAAGGCTGCCCGACATCGTGCCGGGCAGCCTTTTCTATATTTTTCTGTTTTTTCTATCTTTCTATAATCACCACATCATATTCAGACGGAAATCCATTGATTCGGGATTGGTGTTGAGGTCGTATTTCAGGTCGGAGTTGGTAACGGCGATCTCTACTTGCCCTACCAGAAATGAGAAATCCACAATCTGTTGATATACCTCACTACTACCGCTGTCCACCATTGGAAAGACACGCGGCAGGTTCATCCGGTAGGCATTGGCTGTACCATAGTTGAATTCGCGGTAGCAGGTGATAACTCCTGTGTCGTATATGGTCTTTGTCAGTTCCGGAACAGAGGCTGTGTAATAGTAATAGCCGCCTTTTGAGGAGTATGTCCAGTCAGCGGAAAGGACATGGATGTCCAGTGTTTTGCTGTTGGTTGTATAGATGGTTTCTTTCGGGTACACATTTTGATACTCGCAGGCTGTGAACATTGACGCTGCTGCCAATATGGCAAAAATAACAGATAACTTTTTCATATTTATTCGATTTTGCGGCAAAGATAGGACTTATTTTGCAGATATGCAAATTTTTGCGTAATTTTGCAGACTGAAATCATTTATTACAATGCGTAAAACACTGTTTGTTATATTCTCTTTGGCTTGTGTTTCCCTGCAAGCGCAGCAGCAAAACAGGACCTATCTTGCTTATATTGAGGAATGGCGCGAGGTGGCGGTGGCCAACCAGCTGGACTACGGCGTACCAGCCAGTATCATCCTGGCACAGGGCTTGCTGGAGTCGGCGGCGGGGACGAGCGAACTGGCAAAGAATGCGAACAACCATTTCGGTATCAAGTGCACCAGCGACTGGTTGGGTGGAAACTACTATTATGATGATGATGCCAAAGGCGAGTGCTTCCGCACGTACCGTGATGCGGGCGAGTCGTACAAAGACCATTCGCTTTTCTTGCAGCGCCCACGGTATCAGACCTGTTTCGAGATAGCCGTGGAGGACTATTCGGGTTGGGCATACCGTTTGAAGCAATGCGGCTATGCCACCGACCCGTTTTATCCGAAGAAATTGATCAAAATCATAGAAGACTATCGTCTCGATACGATTGCCACGCCCGAGGCATTGGCTTCGGCAAGCAGTACGAAGGCGGCAACCGGCAAGACGACTGCCAAGAACTCGGGCAGCAAAAAGGCGACGGTGGTGTCGCAGACTGCCCCGCTGAAAGTGATCAACAGCAACCCCGAACCCGAATACGAGGAACCGCTTACTGCGTATCAGGAGAAACAACTGCTTTATCTGACGCACCCGAAACAGAAGAACAACGGACGCACGTATATCCTTGCCCGTGAGGGTGATACGTATGCCAATATCGCGTTTCGTATGAACGTGAAAGAACGTACGCTGCGCAATTGGAATGATGCCTTGGGGCGGGATTTGCAGGTGGGCGACCGTGTCTATCTGAGCCGCAAGCGTGCATACGCCCCAAAGGAGAAAACACTACTATGGGTGCACCCGGGCGAGTCGCTCTGGGAGATCTGCCAGCGTGAGGGTGTACGTATGGAAAAGGTGCAGCAACTCAACGGGTTGGACAAGTCGGTGCGCGTGTTTCAAACCCGTCAGCAGATATTGCTCCGCAAACAAAAAGAGGCTTGATGATGCGCGGTAAATCGCTGTCCATAGCCGATGTGCTGAACACCTATCTCCGTGAGACGGGGCTAGAAAAGACCGTTCTCGAAGACAAGGTGGTGGCTCTGTGGCCGCAGGTGATGGGCGATACCGTCGCCCGCCTGACACGCAGCGTGGAGGTGAAAGACGGTATGTTGGTTGTGCATATCTCGAGTGCCGCACTCAAGGCGCAACTCTTTGAGTGCCGCTTCGATCTGGTGAAGAAAATCAATGATGCCGTCGGCGGCAACGCCGTCCGAGACGTCCGCATCTTGGGATAAAACATAGAATCATAATATATCAATAGCATAGATGTAAGTGTTATGGAAGATGACTTGTTTTTTCAATACGAGGGAATACTTTATAGTATCACGGGTGCTGATACAGTATCGGTAATCCCTAATACATTAGAAAAAAATAGCAACTATAAAGATTTGCAAGTGGTAATAATTCCAGAAACGGTGTTTTACAAAGCACGTATATACTATGTTACTGGGATACAAAGCAATGCGTTCGCAAAATGTAAAACAATTACATTTGTTTCTATACCTAATTCTGTTAAATACATAGGAGAGGATGCCTTTTCTGAATGTGAGAACATTGATACAATTATTATAGGAGAGGGGGTATTAGATATTGCTGCCGGAATATGCTATGATTGTACTAACTTAAAATCTCTTACCATTGGCTGTAATGTACAGAGTATCGGAGACTATGCTTTTGCAAATTGTTTGCAATTAAATTCCATAACTATTCCTGATAGCGTAATAACAATCGGAAAAAACGCTTTTGAAGGGTGTTGTAATTTGATATCTGTTACTATTGGTGATAAGGTAACAACAATTGGAGATTATGTATTTGAGAATTGCACTAGTTTGCAAACTTGCACTTTTTCTAAAAGTATAGGGGATATAGGCGTTGCTGCATTTTCGGGATGTCCAAATTTGGCTGCAATTCGGTTATATGATGGGGTAAAAAGCATAGGTGCTTTTGCTTTTTCTGATTGCTCCAACTTAATGTCTGTTACTTTACCTGATAGTATAGTATTTATAGGAGAAAATGCTTTCTCCAATTGTACCTCACTCAATTTGGTAATTATCCCCAAAAATGTTAGAATAATAAAAGAAAGTACATTTGAGGGGTGTGAAAAACTGACACAGATTATCTTTCATAATGATATAGTTTCCATTGGTAGTTGTGCATTTAGAAACACTATATGGGAGAGTGAACAACCAGATGGCATCATTTATATAAATGACATATTGTACACAACTAAAGGAACTATTGTCAAAAGAATTTCAATAAGAGATGGTGTCCGTAGCATAAGCGATGATGCATTTATAGGAAACAGTATTCTCGAATCTATTGTCATTCCTAGTAGCGTGATACATATCGGAAACTCTGTTTTTTGTGGGTGTATTAATCTAAATTCAATTGTTGTTGATGCTAACAATTCTATTTATGATAGTCGTAATGATTGCAATGCAATTGTAGAGACTAAAAATAATTCTCTTATTGTAGGCTGTAAATCGACAATAATTCCGAATAATGTTGTAAGTATAGGAAAGGAGGCTTTCTCTGCTATATCACATATTCCATTTGCAGAAGTCCCAATCTATCCTACTTCTATTATAATCCCAGATAGTGTTGTTGAGATTAAAGAAAAAGCTTTCTTATCTTGTGAAAGTTTAATTTCAATTAGCATACCTAATATTATATATATCGGTAATATGGCTTTTTATGGTTGTGTGAATTTAGTTTCAGTCAAAATAGGATCAAGCATTAAGAAAATAGAACAATCTGCATTTGAAAATTGTGAAAGTTTGAAGATGATTACTATAGATGCAATAGAACCTCCGAAAGTAGAGATTATGCAGGATGATGCGGAATTTTCATCTATCAATGTGTATGTTCCTAGAAATTCCTTAAATACTTATCGAAATTCAGATTTTTGGAAAAACTTTACGATTTTTGCAAATGGCAGTATAGATAATATTTCAGTATTTATTATGATTAAGAACATATTTATCTCAATCAAAGATAAGATTGTCTCGGTGTTTAAGTAATTTTGATAATTTATTTTTATGGAAATGATGTCTTTTTGTATAGGTTTTATTCTGGCATGTGTTATTGTTTCTACAATTTTTGTATTAATTTTGCGCCAAAAGAAACATATAACAGATAATATGTTGGCATATGTAAAACAACAAAATGAAAAAGATTTACAATTACTAACAACTCAGATTAAAAGCGATTATACGAAACGTATAATTTGTATTGAAAATGAGCGAGATAATGCATTAAAATTGGTGGAATCTACTGAAAAAGATATGGCTGAACGGTTGGCGGATAAGGAAAAAGCGTATCAAAAACAACTACAATTTCAGGAACAGCATTTTAACGAAATAACCAATAGAATAACAGCTCAATTAAATATAGAAAGCAATGACATCTTAAAGAAACAGCAAATAGAATTAAATAAAGCAAATTCCGACAATGTGGAGAAATTACTTAATCCATTACGGCAAGAGATGCAGAATGTGCGTCTCTTGATGGCAGAGACACGCTCTGCAAATGAAAAAAATACCTCCTCTTTGGAAGGGGCATTGCGTGAGATGCAAAAACAAACTATGCAGATCAGTCAAGATGCAACCAATTTAGCCGAGGCATTAAAAAATCGTGGAAAAGTACATGGTGATTGGGGTGAACAAGTTTTAGAAGATATTTTATTAGGAAGTGGATTGCGTTTGGGCATTGAATATACTTGTCAACAGAGTTTTAAGGGAGAAAATGGAAATGAACTACGTCCTGATGTGATTGTGAATTGTGCAGATGGTAAACATATTATTGTGGATTCTAAAGTATCTTTAACTGCCTATACAGATGCTTTAGGAGCCACGACGGATGAAGAAAGACAGATGTTGATAAAGCGTAACTTTGAGTCTGTAAAAAAACATGTTAAGGAACTAGCAGATAAACAATATCCCAAGTATGTGGCAAATTCTATGAATTATGTGTTAATGTTTATTCCAAACGAAGGGGCGTATGTCATGGCTATGAATTATGACCATTCTCTAGCACAAGATGCATTTCGTCAGGGGGTAATTATTGTGAATCCTACTAATCTTATGATGACACTTTATCTGGTTTTACAAACATGGCAAAATACACGACAAGAAGATAATTGCAAAAAGATTTTATATGCAGCAGATATGTTATATGAGAAAGTGCTAAGTTTTGTGGATAATTTTAACATCTTGGGTAATCAACTTAATACACTATATGGTACTTATCAAAAAACATCAAAACAACTCACGGAAGGATCTGGAAATATATTACATCGTATAGAAACGCTTAAAGAAATGGGAGTTACTAGTACACGAAAACTAAAATCTCGTAATACTACAAAAGACTTAAATATTGAATAACACCTTAAGCGATTACTAATTGAATTGATTTATCCGGACAATATAGAAGAAAAGATTGATTTCGTCGTTATCCGCGATGAGTTGCACCGCCGTTGTACATCGCCCCTTGGACGGGAACAGGTGGACGCAATGACTTTTCTGACAGACTACGAAACGATTACAATGCTCATTAGGGAAACCGACGAGATGAAGCATATCCTTGAGGACGGTTCGCCGGATTTCCCGCGCGGGGAGATACACGATGTCCGCGAGGCACTGGGGCGTATCCGTATTGAGGGACTTTTCTTGGACGAAGCGGAACTTTTTGCCCTACGCAAGACCCTCGACTATGCCCGTCAGTTGGAGCATTTTTTTGCTTCTCTGGACGAGGAGCGTTTCCCTATTTTGCACCAACTGTCTGCGCAAAAAGCAGATAATCAGAGCATAGACGACATCGTGCGCAGTATCGACCGCGTGATTGACAAGTACGGGCGTTTGGCGGATAATGCCTCGCCCGAGTTGGCGCGTATCCGCCACGAACTGACCCTTGTGCAGGGCAGCGTGGGGCGTGCTTTGGGGCAGATACTGCGTCAGGCGCAGGCGGAAGGCATTCTTGACAAGGATGTTACGCCCACTCTCCGCGAGGGACGGCTGGTTATACCCGTTCCGCCAGCCTACAAGCGCAAGATCGGTGGTATCGTTCACGACGAGTCGGCCACGGGCAAGACCGTCTATGTGGAGCCGCAACAGGTGGTGGAAGCCAACAACCATATCCGCGAATTGGAGGGGGCAGAACGCCGCGAGCGCATCCGTATATTGCAAGACCTTACCACCCGCCTGCGTCCCTCCGTACCGACCATTCTGCAGAGCGAACAGATGCTGGCACACGTGGATTTTCTGCGTGCCAAAGCACAGTTGGGGCAGACGCTGCACGCCATCTGCCCGGAAGTGAATAAAGAACCCGTTATCAATTGGCAGCAAGCCCGCCACCCTGTGCTGTATCTCAAGTTTATGCAGCAAGGCAAGACGGTGGTGCCGCTCTCGCTGCAGTTGCAAGCCGACGGCAATCGTATGCTCATCATCAGCGGTCCGAATGCGGGTGGAAAGTCGGTATGCCTCAAGACAGTAGCCCTTTTGCAATATATGCTCCAGTGCGGTTTGTTAGTGCCATTGGCGGAAACAAGCCGTATGGGTGTCTTCGACCAACTGATGATAGACGTCGGGGACGCACAATCTATTGAAGACGACCTCTCAACCTATTCGGGACACCTGAAGAACATGAAGGCGTTTGTGCGCTATGCCGATGCCCGGACACTGCTTTTGATAGATGAGTTCGGTACGGGTACTGAGCCGCTCATCGGCGGTGCTATCGCCGAGGCGGTACTGACACAATTAGTTGAACAGCAGGCTTTTGGTGTTATCACGACCCACTATACCAACCTCAAGCACTTTGCCGAGCAGACGCGCGGCGTGGTTAACGGGGCAATGCTGTACGACCGCGGGCAGATGCGTCCGCTTTTTCAACTCTCTATCGGGCAGGCGGGCAGCAGTTTTGCCATTGAGATTGCCAAGCAGATTGGTCTCCCCGAGCCGATTATCGCCCATGCCACGGAGTTGGTGGGCGAGGAGCATATTGACTACGACAAGCAACTGCAGGACATAGCCCGCGACAAACGCTATTGGGAGAACAAACGCCAGAATATCCGCCAGCGCGAGAAACACCTCGAGGAACGTATTGCCTACTACGAGCAGGAGATAGCGGGGCTCAAAGCCAAGAAACGCGAGGTGATGGACGAAGCCAAACAGCAGGCGGCAGACCTCTTGCAACAGAGCAATGCCACTATCGAGCGCACCATCCGCGAAATTAAAGAGGCGAAAGCCGAGAAAGAACGCACGCAGAAAGCCCGTCAGCGCGTGGAGAATATGAAACAGAAAGTGCAACCCGCACCTGCAAAGAAAAGTGTACCCACGGCAACTGCTCCTGCTGCAATAAACGGCAAAACCGTTATGCGCGATTTCAGCGACCTTCGTGTTCTGCGCAAGCAGAAAGCAGAATCCCCCAACGAGCAGAAAGTGCAAGCAGGAAAAGGTGTCAATGGGGGAGGGTATTCTTCTATGGTGCGGCAGCGTGTCCTTTCATTCGAGCGCACCCTCGACCTGCGCGGATGCCGTGTGGACGAGGCGTTGGAGCGTTTTATCGCCTATCTGGACGATGCCGTGATGGTCAATGCCGGCGAGGTAACGATTCTCCACGGCACGGGTACGGGAGCCGTCAAGCAGATTGTGCGCGACTATATCGATACCTACAACAAGCAACGCCGCAAGCGCGGAGACGAACCGCTTCGCTACCACGACGGAGACCCCAACCACGGCGGTGCGGGGCTGACGGTTATTACTATCCCGTAAGAATTTGTTATAGGATCGTTATAGGTTGGTTATAGTATAGGCAATATCTGTTTCCTTATCTTTCGCATAGAAGGTATAGGTGATTGATAGGTGATTCTGCATAGGATAAGGGATGATAACCCGATATTCCTCATAATGGCTGATTAATAATGTTCCTCTAAAAAATATGAAGAAACCACAATTTCTTAAGAAACTACTTTGTTCATCCACCTCCTTGAGGGGGCTTGGGGGAGTCCTTCTTGTTCTCTGTTTGTCTGTATCGGCTGCGCCCAAGGAGTACACTGCCCGCGACGGACATTCCCTCCGTGGTTTTGGCAATACGGGCTACGAACTGTCGGTGAGTGCCGAGTATGCTTACAACCGCACGTATGAGCATTTCGGCAACCTGAACATTCAAGCCCTGATGCCCGTCAATCCGTATTTCGAGTTGCAAACCAACCTCCAGGCATCTACGGCTAACTACTATACGGGTGCGCTTGTCCTGCGTCCGAAGTTCGCGCTTCCTGTGGGCGAATTGTTTGCAGAAACCGAGGTGCTGTATCGTGCGCTTGCTCGCAACCGGCAGGGGGATTTCTGCGCCGCACTCTCCGTGGGTTACCGTATGGACTATGTTTCGTTTCAAATCGGTATGTTCGGGCGTGTGATGAGCACGTGGGACAGAGACTGGCATACCGAGGAAACCAACAATATTGAGCCGTTCAACCTGCTCTATCGCTTGGAGGTGTTCTGCCGCCCGCAGACCTCGCGTTGGAATATCTCGGCTTGCTTTGCCAACATTGATGACTACCAGATGGAGCGTATGTGGCAGCCGATTTTTATGCTTGGCGGACGCTACTACATCAATGACCATTGGCGTGTCTCGGTGCAAGGCGAGTGCAAACCGACGGGTATGTTCCACCTCAATGCCACTTTCTATAGCGCATACGCACGCGCAGGATTTACCTATAAATTTTGACGCTCTATGAAAAAGAATATCCTTTTTGCGCTTTGTCTGCTGCTATTGGTCGCTTGCAATAACCCCAACTACGATATGCCCGGTATGTTCAACGGTACCAGCCCCGAAGTGGCAACCCGTTTTGCACACTCGATGGACTATAATGCCAGTGTTGGCGAAACGCATCTCTCTGTGCCTGCCGACTACCGCATCTATGTTTGCACCGATTCGCACATCGATTCCACCCACCGCAATTTGGAGCAGTTCGTTCTTGCGTACAAGTCCGACCCGCTTTGCCCTTTTGCTCTCCACCTCGGCGACCTTGTCAATGCACAGGGCAACTATCCGCACGCCTACCGCACGCTGCAAACCGCACCCGCAGTGGCGCACCGCGACACGCTTTTTATTACACCCGGCAACCACGACATCTATTTCAACCAATGGACGGAATACCGCGACTTGTTTCATACTTCTGTCTATTGGTTCGATACCAGGGACGAGACCACCGGTAAACCGCTGGACCTCTTTATTTGTCTCGATTCCGCCGAGGGTACTCTCGGTACACCACAGATGAAATGGCTGCGCAATCTGCTGGAAGAGAAATCACGGGTCGGCTACCGCCATATCATCATTTTCTCGCATACCCATATGTTCAAGCAGGATACCTCGCAGGGACATACTTCCAATTATGCGTTGGAGGAGACCCATGAGTTTACTGCCCTGCTGAGCAAATACCATGTGGATATGTACTGGTGCGGCCACGACCATCATCGGGAAATCACCCGTTTCGGCAACACAACTTATATCATAGTGGATACTTGCCGCGACCCCGAAGAAAAACCGTTCTATATGCAGGCGGATATGGGCTGCGAGATACACTATCGCTTTGTCGCATTATAAAGTCTGCCACATCGGGCATTGTGCATTGTGCATTGCAAATTGTGCATTGCCTTTGGCAGTCTCGTTTTTTTTTTGTACCTTTGTGCGCTTTTTGGTAAACGAATTATATACCAAGGATGTAAAAAGAAAACTAATTACAAACTAATCATACAAACGAAATGAACATTAGAGTAAGTAACGTGAATCAGCCTCAGTGGAAGGAAGTGAACGTTCACGCCAATCTGCCTGAGAATCTGAACAAATTGCAAGAGATTGCCTACAACCTATGGTGGGTATGGAACTCGGACGCTAAGAACCTGTTCCGCTATATCGACAACGACGCTTGGCATCGCGCACAGTCCAACCCGATTATGTTGCTCAATATCATCAGTTATGAGCGTATGGTCGAACTGAGCAAAGATGCACACTTTATGAAACAGTTGGATCAGATTTATGCTGATTTCCGTGAATATATGGATGCTCCCAAGGATGCTTCCAAACCGACGATAGCCTATTTCTCAATGGAATACGGTTTGACCCACATCCTGAAGATTTATTCGGGTGGTCTGGGCGTCCTTGCGGGCGACTACCTCAAAGAGGCTTCCGACTGCAATGTGGATATGACCGCTATCGGTTTCCTTTATCGCTACGGCTATTTTACCCAGACTCTCTCGCCCGAAGGACAGCAGATTGCTAACTACGAGGCTCAGAATTTCTCCAATCTGCCTATCACGCAGGTGAAAAATGCTGATGGTACACCGCTTGTGATAGAGGTGCCTTATCCCGGACGTGTGGTAAATGCGTACCTTTGGAAAGTGGCAGTGGGGCGTATCAGTCTCTATCTGCTCGATACCGACAACGAACTGAACTCGGAATGGGACCGCTCTATCACGCACCAACTCTATGGCGGCGACTGGGAAAACCGTATCAAACAAGAGATACTGCTCGGTATCGGTGGGGTACTAGCCCTCAAAAAACTCGGTATCAAGAAAGATGTATATCATTGCAACGAGGGACACGCCGCCCTGATGGGCTTGCAACGTCTTGTTGACCTAGTGCAGGAGGATGGTCTGACTTTCAACCAAGCCAAAGAGGTGGTTCGCGCAAGCGGTCTCTATACCTGCCATACTCCTGTTCCTGCCGGACACGACTACTTTGAGGAGGGACTTTTCTACAAGTATATGAACGAGTACGCAGGCAAACTCGGTATTGAATGGCATGACCTCATCGGCATGGGGCGTCAGAACCCCGATGACAACAACGAGAAATTCTCGATGTCAGTCTTTGCACTCAATACCTGTCAGGAGGCAAACGGTGTGTCGTGGCTTCATGGCGAGGTGAGCAGGAAAATGTTTGCTCCCGTATGGCCGGGCTATTTCCCTGAAGAACTCCACGTGGGGTATGTTACCAACGGTGTACATATGCCTACATGGGCTGCCAGCGAATGGAAGGCTATCTACAAGGAGAATTTCCCCATCGAATGGTGGACGGATCAGTCGAATCCCGAGATGTGGAAAGCCTATAACGACATACCCGACGACATCATCTGGGCTACACGTATGAACCTCAAGAACAAACTCATTGATTATATCAAAGAGAAGTTCCAAGAGGATTGGATGAAGACACAGGGCGACCCTGCGCGTATTGTGCGTGCGCTCAACGAGATGAACCCTAACAACCTCATTATCGGTTTCGGTCGCCGTTTTGCTACCTACAAACGTGCACACCTGCTCTTTACCGATCTCGACCGTCTTGACAAGTTGGTAAACAATCCGAATTATCCGGTGCAGTTCCTCTTCACGGGTAAGGCTCACCCGGCAGACGGTGGAGGACAAGGGTTGATCAAACGTATCATCGAGATAAGCCGTATGCCGCAGTTCCTCGGTAAGATTATTTTCCTTGAGAACTATGATATGCGTCTTGCCAAACGCCTGATCAGCGGTGTGGATATTTGGCTCAATACGCCTACCCGTCCGCTTGAGGCTTCGGGTACGTCCGGTGAGAAAGCACAGATGAACGGTGTACTCAATTTCTCTGTACTCGACGGTTGGTGGTACGAGGGGTATGTCAAAGGCGCAGGTTGGGCACTGACTGATAAGCGTACCTACGAAAACCAGGCACACCAAGACCAACTCGATGCGGCTACTATCTATGAGATGCTCGAGAACGAGATTATACCGCTCTACTATGCAAAAAATTCCAAAGGTTACTCTCCTGAGTGGATTCAGACTATCAAAAACTCGGTAACGAAGATCACTCCGCGTTTCACTACCAAGCGTATGATGGATGACTATTTTGCCAAGTTTTACAACAAACTTGCAAAGCGTCATACCCTCCTCGTGGCAGACAACTACAAGATAGCCAAAGAGATTGCCGCTTGGAAAGAGAATATGGTGGCACACTGGGACGAGATAGAGACCGTCAAGGTCGAGATGCCCGACTTGGATGCACCGAATGTAGGCGAGAAAGTGCGTGTGGCTGTCGAATTGGATACCCACAACCTCAACGATAAGGGCTTGGGTGTAGAACTCGTTGCTATCCGTACTTCTACCCACAACAACGACAAACTCTACGAAGTAGAGCCGCTGAAGTTGGTTAAGGTAGAGGGTTCGCACCTATTCTTTGAAACCACCTACCAGTTCGACTACGCCGGTGGCATGAAGTTCGATTTGCGTATGTATCCGCAGAACGACCTTCTCCCCCACCGTATGGATTTCTGCTATGTCCGCTGGCTGTAATATAGCATCATCTTGTAATAAATAAAAAAACACGTTGCTCAATTGGGATTTGTGCAACGTGTTTTTTTATTCTTTATAAAGGATTTGAAGACCTGTTTTTGTACCTCTCTGTATTTTATTTGTTTTCATTGTTTTGTCTTCATTTGCAGGTATGCAGAATTTGTAGTACCTTTGTACTCGTAAAGTCTCAAAAGACTGTACAGACAATAATCATTAGCGTTTATTGACGCTTTGTTTGGGCTAAACGAAACTTCGCAATTTTCGAAAAAAAGAGTCGCAATCAAAGTAGCAGTAGATGCCTATTGGTGTGATGTAGGTCGCACTATGCTTGTTTATAGGGCATAGTGTGCTGTCATATCAGCGTAGGTTTCCTGTTGCTTGTTTGACTCTTTAGGCAATGCGAAGGCCTCGTTTAGCAAACAAGCAACACGAAGTCTGCGCTTTCTTTGTGTCTGTATATCAACAGGAACGGGGGGCAAGTTCCTGATTGTTAAAGTAATTATTGTGCGTTATGCCCAACGCATACCAAAAGTTGTGCCCGACACATATCAGGGTAGAAAGTATGAAACTACAAACAAATCTCACTCTGTTCGCCATTGCATTGGTGATAGTTGGCTGTGGACCGAAGAACCCGCCCGCACCCAATCCCGAAAACCCCAATGACACCACCGTAGTCAATCCGCCCGACACGGTTGTACCGCCTGACACTATTCCCGAAGAGCCCAAAGTGCCTTTCCCGTCCGAGGGCTATCTCCCCGCCAAGTTCCAAGTGGCAGATGGCAAATACGTCTATTTCTCCAAAGGCAACTTGCAGTTCAATGCCGCCCAAGGTGAGCACGCTTGTGCCGACACCACCACGCAGAAAGGCACATGGCGTTTCGCTGAGCACCAATACGATTGTGTATATCCTTCCGGCAACTCCCAAGCCTCGGAGACTTATGATGGCTGGATTGACAACTTCGCATGGGGAACCAGTGGTTGGAACAGCGGCGCAGTATGCTATCAGCCGTGGAGTACATCGGGCAACAAAGAAGACTACAATGTCGGCAACAACCCGAACAGCGACCTTACCGGCGACCTTGCCTTTGCCGACTGGGGTGTGTACAATGCCATATCCAACGGCGGTAATCTGCCTTGCCAATGGCGCACGCTGACTATGCCTGAATGGCAGTATCTGTTCCGCAACACCCATTGGGCTTTTGCCCGTATCATCGTCTCCGAGGAACTGTATGTAAACGGTATGATGTTCATTCCCGACGGATTTACCAAACCTGCCGACATCAATATCGTGGAAGTAGGTACGGGTAACCTTGAAAAGAACGACGCTTCGGATATGAAGAAAGCACTTCCCATCAACAAATACACCTTGGAGCAGTTCGGTCTGTTGGAGGCACAGGGATGTGTCTTGCTGCCCTTTGCTGACGAAACGAAAGATCAATACTCGAAAGGATACTACTGGTCAGCCTCCACGGACGGAGAGATGCGCGCACGCAAGTGGCACGTGGTGTTCAATTATCCGTACATAGATGAAGACTATCCCGAGTTTAGTTCCGATGGCTATACGATGGTGAACTTCAATGATGCCAACTGTGCCGACAGGCGCCACCGTCTTGCTGTACGTCTTGTAGTGGATGCCCGCAACTGAAATTCTTCTCCAATAATATCAATACAAAGAATGAGATAATACAAAGACTGCCTGACAATGCAAAATTTGTCAGGCAGTCTTTGTATTATCTCATACGCACTTTGTAATGCAAAGTGCCGTGTGATTAATACGATGTGCGTTGAGTGGCAGCGTAACTGATTTTGAGCGCATATGCACGGCGGAGTTCTTGCTTGATGTCGGCAATCACACCCATACGTGTTTCCTTGTCAGCCTTGATAGAGACGGTCATCAGACCTTGCTCTTGCTCTTTCATAGACGAACGCTCGTTGATGATATACTCGCCAATCTCTTTGGTCTCAGCAAATGCATCGTCCAACTGGATACGTGTCTCTGCACCATACTGTTTGCGGAACTCTGCGGTAGGCGTACCTACATAGATGTAACGCACCAATGATTTCTTCTCCAGTTTGGTCAATTCGGTAGCACTCGGCACCGTGAACTGAACCTTGTACGTTACCTCTTTCATCGAGGTTACGGACATAAAGAAGAACAAGAGCATAAAGATAATATCGGGGAGCGATGACGTGTTCAACGCCGGCATCTCGCGTTTCTCATTTCTACGTATCTTTGCCATAATTATTGCCCTCCGTAGTTTTTAGGTTCAGCCTCCGAAATCTTTTGAGGATATACTTTCTGCACTTGCTTCTGTTGTTCCTCGCTCAGTTCGTTATAAGAGGTATGGAAATACTTTTGCGCACATTCGTTACGCAACTCGTTGTATGCCGCTACAAGTTCGTTCTGAACGTCAAGGTAAGCCTGATACTGCGTATCCACATCGTTTTGGACAGAGATTACGTGGTCTTTGGTATAGCGTTGTACACCAATCGGCTCACCGAAATCTTCCTCCACGAGTTTAGGCAGGTTCGGATCATCATTTTCGTTCTTGATGAACTCTTTGGCAGTCTCTCTCAGTTGCTTTACGTCCATCAACTGCCCTTGCACCATCAACTGATTTGCTGAGTTGATTTTTACAACCAACAGGTTACGTTTGTTGATATCGGTGTCCTCCACTTTCTGATCGGGAGGTATAGGGGCAGGCAGACGCCGTGCCAAACCTTGGTTGACATCCATACTGGTCGTCACCAAGAAGAATATCAGCAGCAAGAAAGAGATATCCGCCATAGAACTGGCATTTATCTGTGGGATTTTCTTTGCCATAATTAGATTTTACAATTTTACAATTTACAACTTGACAATTGTATATTGTACAATTTTTATTTCAGACGCTTGGTATAGAAGATACCCCAAATCATTGTGATTATAGTGGCGGTGAACAAGATATAGCAGAGATAGATGATTGCATCACTCATCTGTGCCATAGCACCTACGTTGTCGGTACCTTCATAACCGATGATGTTGATTTTCTCAGGGCTACCGAGGAACCAGCAAATGAGTACCAAAGCCACGAACCCGACTACTACAATCGAGGTGCGGACAGCCTTGCGTTTGTCATATTTGCAGTTCTTTACAAACTCGGTGATAACAACACCGAGAGTAACCAAAATTACAATACCCAAGAGAATATAACTCCACACAAGGAACAGATCGGTGAATCGAGGTATATCGAGAAAATCTCCCGCTACCTCCAATGAACCGTCGGAGCCGCCAGCGAAGAACATTATCGTAGCGACAATGCCCAACAGCATCAGCACCCAAAGGGTAATTTTCGGTAATAATTTATAGTTTTTCATATTGCTCAAATTATTAAAGTGTTAGTTTGTAACTAATAGGAAACGCTACAAACGGATTACTTATTATTCTGAGCAGCGTCGTATTCTACTACGAGGTCAAGCAGGCTGATAGAACTGTCTTCCATCTCGTTTACAAGACCCTCGATGAGGCTGAGGATATAGTTGTAGAACAACTGAAGAACAATAGCGATGATCAAACCGAGGAGGGTGGTCAACAGAGCGACCTTGATACCGCCGGCAACGACTGTAGCCGAAATATCACCTACCTGCTGGATCTTATCAAATGCCTCGATCATACCGATGATAGTTCCCAAGAATCCCAACGACGGAGCGATAGAGATGAAGAGCGAAATCCAAGAGAGGTTTTTCTCGAGCAAACCGAGTTGAACGCCTCCGTAAGAAGAAACGGTCTTCTCTACCACGTCAATACCCTCATCGTAACGGCTCAGACCTTGGTAGAAAATGCTTGCTACAGGACCGCGGGTGTTGCGGCAAACATCAAGAGCAGCCTCGATACCACCGTTTTTGAGAGCCTCCTCAATCTTAGCGAGCAGAACTTTAGTATTGGTTTTTGAGAGCGACAGATAGATGATACGCTCGATGCAGAGTGCCAAACCGAATACCAAGCAGAGGAGAGTAGCAGCCATAAAGCCGGCACCACCTTCAATAAATTTGGTCTTCAATGTTTTGTGGAGCGCAACGATACCGTTTTCGCTTTTTTCAGCAACGGAAGCAGCCTCTTCTGCAGAGGAGGTATCAACTGCCTGTTTTTCAACTTGTTCAGTTGTTGCCTCTGCCTGAGCGGCAACAGTGTCCTCTTGTGCCATAACAGCAGCGCTACCAAAAGTCAGCATTGCCAGCACTGTAAGGGTCGCAAATACTTTTTTCATGAGAGTAATAGTTTATTTTATTTATTATGTTTTTCTTAATGTGCAAAGCAGTACATAAATAATGCCACTTTGCCAAAATCTTTGCGGAGAGACGGGGATTCGAACCCCGGAAACCCTTTTGGAGTTTACACGCTTTCCAGGCGTGCCTCTTCAACCACTCGAGCATCTCTCCTTATTATCGGAACGAACCGGCAGCCTTAAATTATTGCCTCCCCCTTCCCTTTGTCCGGCTGATTAATTTTTCAATGACGTAAGGCATACAGCACAAAGACGCTGCAAAATTACAAAAAATATTTGATACTACAATATAGGAAACGCATTTTTTTGTATTTTTCCCGCTTTTTGTCGTTCTTGTACTGTCCAATAACAAATGCAATTTTGTGCAAAGTTAGCGAAAATAATTGAA
>ERZ808242.32-NODE-32-length-100273-cov-8.339829_pt1 | contig 100273 bp, 87 predicted proteins | sample MGYA00521244_ERZ808242 | MGnify/ENA primary metagenome ERZ808242 (study PRJEB31516, sample SAMN03275573) | gut metagenome | biome: mammalia-associated habitat; material: feces | host: Papio cynocephalus | place: Kenya | collected 2012-07-27 ... | reverse complement strand
ACCACGCTAGTGCTACCACTGACCAGGACCAGAGTGAAGACAACAATGGCAACAATGATACTACAACAACGGTCAGTAAGACTTGTACGCCAGTTACTCCGCCAGTAACTCCGCCAACTACTCCGTCAACTACTACAGAGAGTACTACTAATGACCAAGCTACCCCAGAGAGCCCGAAGGTAATTGCTCAAACTGGTGCAGGTCAAGCGATCGGTTCGGTAATTGCCATTGCCTCACTAGCTGCTGCCATTACCGCTTACATCCGCAGCCGCAAGTACGCACAGGGATTGTAGCTACAACTTAGCTAGGGCATGCTGACAAAGCTCAAAACACTTTAGACGCACGGGATTGCAGAGCAGGGAAGACCCCTGCTCTGTTTTTAGTAAGTCGGCATTTTTGGTTTGTCTGGCCTGTTTATCGGATAGACCAATAATATGGTCGATTAACAACTCGGCGCCATAATTTGCGATGCTGCACATCTGACCGTTAAACTTAGCATCTGCGATTTTGTTTCCATCAATTTTTAGATACAGATCAATCTCATCTCCGCAGGAGGTGTTGCTGGCGTAGGTATGGATTGATTGCGCTAGCGCGCCACGGTGTTGTGGATGTTTACGGCGATAGACAATGTCGTCGAGGAGAAACTTATCTAAGCTCATCAATAATCTCCCGATAGGCAGTTAGGAACTTGTCTATATCGTCAGTGGTTGTATAAATGCCAAAGCTGGCACGAAGGAAGCCGCGCCGTTCATGTGCGCCATTGGCAACTAGGTCGGCGCAAGCCTTGCCAGCGCGGACGGCGATGTGGTAGCGCTCATCCATCAATAAAGCAATGTCATGAGGATGGATGCTCGGATGTGCTAATGTGGCAACACCAATGGTTACTGGCGAATCTCTAAACATATAGTCATCCAGATTTAGCGCATTGGCTTTTTTATGGTAGTGCTGGGTAAGCTGCTTCTCGTGTTGGTAGAATTGAGGGTTTAACTGTCTAGATTTGCCTTTATCACCTACATTAGACGAAGCTAAATAATCAACAGCAGTACCTAGTCCAATTACTCCTTCTATGTTTGGTGTGCCAGGTTCGAACTTCGCAGGAGAGTCGAGTAGGGTGAATTGGTCGTTAGCTGTATCTAGGCTAGCAAAGGTTTGGCTGCCATAAACTAGGGGTTCAATCTGCGGTTGCAATCCTTGACGAACGTATAGCACGCCAACGCCACTAGGCCCATACATCTTGTGTCCCGAAAACACCGCAAAATCACAGTCTAACTGTCGGACGGACAGGGGTAGGTGGGCAACTGCCTGGCTGATATCTACTGCTATCATAGATCCCTGTTCCTTGAGTCTGCGGACTAAATTGGTGTAATCATATAGCTCGCCCGCTGTGTTGTCGACTAAAGAATAGGAAAACAATCTAATTTTGGAAATGTCGTCGTCATCGACTAGATCCTCGACAAGACTAATTTTGACACCGACTTCCTTGGCTAGCTGATACCAAATCAGCAAATTGGAATTATGTTCGTGGCGGGTTAGTAAAATTTGATCACCAGGCCTTAATAAGTTCTGGATTCCTCGGGCAATCTGGTTGATAGCGTAACTAGCGGACTGAGTAAAAATTATTTCGTCTGGATTGGCGTCAATAAATCTAGCTACTTTGACTCGGGCGTCTTCGTATTTTAGAGTGGCCTTTTCGGATAATCCATAACTGGTGCGTCCAATGTTAGCGGAGTAGGTAGTATAATAAGCATTAACTGCGTCCGCGACGCATTGCGGTTTTAAAGTGGTGTTTGCGCTGTCTAGGTAAATTAGACCTGGATTATTTTTTAACACCGGAAAGTCGTCACGGTTCATGCTAGTTTTATTCCTTCCTTGCGATATGGCTCAGCTAGGGCGTCGAGCACCAACTGCTCTGCGGACGTTCGATCAAGACCACGACTCATTAAATAGAATAGCTGCTCCTCGCTGATACGCTTGGTGGATAGGGCGTGGCCGGCCTTTACGGAGTCGTTTTTAATTTCTAGGTTGGGCGCAGCGGTAACAATGGCTTGATCGCGCGTGATGACCTTGATCTCTAGCCAGGCGTTGGTGTCAGGTGCGCTGTTTTCGATTGCGATAGTGGCGTTGGCGGTGATGTGGGCGTGACCACTCGCTAGAATTAATATGGAAATATTGGACGAGGTATTGGGCTTATCGTGGACAAAACGAAAATTGAAATTACAATCTCTATTGGTCTCGATGAGGTATTTTTGACTGAAGTTACTGGAGATGGTTTGGCGGATATTTTGCATCGAACCCTCAGTCGCCCTGACGGGTGCCAGCTCTCTTTGCGAAAGAGAGCTATTTGTATTTTTAATCACCCCACACTCCCTTCCATGGACATGTCGATTAGGCGGTTCAGTTCGGCGGCGTACTCCATCGGCAGATTTTTAACAATTGGTTCCATAAAGCCATTAACGATCATGCCAGTGGCTTCGTCCTCGGATAGACCGCGGCTCATCATATAAAACAGCTGTTCCTCGCTGACTTTGCTGACGGTGGCTTCGTGGGCGATCTCAGCGTCGTCGCGGTGAATCTCGTTGGTAGGGAAGGTATTACTGACGCTAGCCGGGTCCATTAATAGGGCGTCGCACTTGGTTGAGGTCTTGGCGCTTGCGGCTTCGGGGGCAATTTTAATCTTGCCACGATAGCTGCAGATGCCACCGTCAATGGAGATGGATTTGGAAACGATAGTGGATGAGGTATTGGGTGCTAAGTGAATGGCTTTACCGCCGTTGTCCTGATTCTGCTCGCCCTTGGCAATAGCCATAGATAATATGTTGCCACGGGCACCTTCGCCAGCCAGGATGACCGACGGATACTTCATGGTGATCTTGCTGCCGATATTGCCATCAACCCACTCGCCAATGGCGTCCTTTTCAACCAGCATGCGCTGAGTGGTTAGGTTGATTACGTTGGTGGACCAGTTCTGAATGGTGGTGTAGCGAACGCGGCTGCCGGGTAGGGCGACCACCTCAACTACGGCGGCATGTAGACTGTCGGTAGAATAAATAGGGGCAGTGCAGCCCTCGACGTATTGCACCTCGGCGCCTTCGTCGGCAATAATTAGCGTGCGCTCGAACTGGCCCAGGTTAGCGATGTTGATGCGAAAATACGCCTGCAACGGTATAGTTAACTGTACGTGGGGCGGCACGTAGATAAAGCTACCGCCACTCCAGACTGCGGTATTAAGTGCGGCGAATTTGTTGTCGCTGGCGGGAATAACCTGACTGAAATACTTTCTGAACAACTCTGGGTATTTTTGCAGGCCAGTATCGGTGTCGAGAAAGACTACCCCCATGGCCTCCCACTCGGCCTTGAGGTTCTGATAGACCACGCCAGAATCGTACTGCGCGCCCACGCCTGCTAGATAACGCTTCTCGGCTTCAGGCAGGCCGATTTGGTCGTAAGTGTTCTTGATGTCCTTTGGTAAATCGTCCCAACGGTCGGTCGGTTGGTCGGTGGGGGTGGCGTAATAACAGACGCTATCAAAGTCAATGTCTAGCTTGGGCCCGAATTTGGGCATGGGCATGCTAATAAATTTGCGATAAGCATCTAGTCGAATTTGCAGCATCCAGTCTGGTTCATGCTTAGTGGTACTGATGCGACGGACAATGTCCTCGTTCAGGCCGTTAGGAAACTTAACCTCAGTCAAGGTCTGCACCTCCAGCCAAGCCCTCGAGCTGTTCCATGTCGTAAATAGCATTGGGCTTTATTGCTTCCAATAATTTATCGTGGTGGGAGATGATGATCAGAGAGGTCGGATAATTTAATCCAGCCAGCCGTTCGCTCAGACGCTTGACGCTAATTTTATCTAGGCCAGAGTCGGGTTCGTCCAGGAAGGCGAAGCGGGGCCGCAAAATTAGCATCTGTAGGATCTCGGACTTCTTCTTCTCTCCACCGCTAAAGCCTACATTAAGGTCGCGCTCGTAGTCAAAGTCCTTAAAGCCTAGTGCCTTGGCTTCTTGCTGCAACTGCGCTAGAACCTCTAGAAAATTAAACTGATTGTTGGTTAGTCTTCCTAGAGTGGTGCGCAGGAAGCTGGCATAGCTGACACCGGGAATCTCAGCGGGATACTGCATGGCTAGGAATAGTCCACGTTTGGCGCGCTCATCGGGGCTAAGACCCGTAATATCCTTGCCGTCCAATAAAATCTGGCCGCCGTTAACCTGGTAGTGCGGATGTCCCATGATGGCGCTAACTAAGGTGCTCTTGCCGCTGCCGTTGCGCCCGACTAGGGCGTAATTTTCGCCGTCTTTAAACCTTACCGACACATTACTAAATATGGTTTTGCCCTCCACTGTAGTCACACTTAGGTTCTTAATCTCTAGCCCCTTCATAACTAAAAATCATTATAACTATATATAGTGTTTTTTACAATCTATCTACCACTATACTACCCCTGTTAGCGTTGCAAATATTACATGCTAAAGCTTATTGACACCGCTATGTATGGTGTATTAAACTAAAATCAATACACAAGCAGTAGTGTATTGGTAAAACAAAATTGACATATTAGCAAGTTAATCGGAGGGTATAAATCAATGTCAGTGTCGGTCATGGAACGCGACGGTGTTTCGGTGGATTCTAAAAAAGTAACAAAGCGTGTGCGCAAGTTCAACGAGGATAGACTAATTTCGTCATACAAAACTATCGTGGGTTCGCTAGCCAAGGATTCCAGCGACATCAAGCGTGAGAATGCCAACGTGGACGGCGATACGGCTATGGGTAAGATGCTGCAGTTTGGCCAAGCAGGTAGTAAGGAATACGCCAAGACCTTTCTGCTGAAGCCTGAGCATGCCAAGGCGCATGATGACGGTACAATTCATATTCACGATCTAGACTTTTATGCTACTGGTACATTGACCTGCTGCCAAACCGATCCGTTAGAGCTATTTAAAAATGGTGGTTTTTCGACTGGTCACGGTTATCTACGCACACCAAACAGCATTGGTAGTTACGCGGCACTCTGCGCCATTATTCTGCAGTCTAATCAGAATGAGCAGCACGGTGGTCAGGCGATTCCGAACTTTGACTACGCTATGGCGCCTGGTGTTAACAAGACTTACCGCAAGAGTGTAAAGCAAGAGTTAGATCGCTACAATGAATACACTGATAACGACTACGCAATTACTGACGAAGATTTAGCAAAGCTAGATTACGATCAAACGATTGACGGTATCCCAGCCAAGGTGTTTAAGGAAGCTAAGGCGGATACGATTCGCCAGACCTATCAGGCAATGGAGGGGCTGGTGCACAATCTAAATACCATGCACTCCCGTGCCGGTGCCCAGGTGCCGTTTACCTCGTTAAACTTTGGCACGGACACCTCGCCGGCGGGACGGCTAGTAATTGAGCAGTGGCTAAAGGCAACCGAGGCGGGTCTAGGGCGGCACGAAACCCCGATCTTCCCGATTGGCGTGTTTAAGGTCAAGGAGGGCGTGAACTATAACCCCGAGGACCCGAATTACGACCTATTTAAGCTAGCAATGCAGGTGTCGGCGAAGCGCCTGTTTCCAAATTTTGTCTTTATCGATGCACCATTTAACCTGAAGTACTACAAGCCAGGTGATTATCATACGGAAATCGCTACCATGGGTTGTCGCACACGGGTATTTGAATCAATCTTTCCGGAGTCTAATGGCACTTCGGTACGACGCGGCAACTGTTCGTTTACCTCAATTAATTTGCCGCGCATAGGTATTAAGCATGGCATTTGCCTGCACAAGCGCCAGAAGCCAGATTGGAAAGGCTTTTATAAGGAGCTCGATCAGATTATGGATATGGTGGCGGATCAGCTGTGGGATCGCTATCAGTTCCAGGCGCATAAATTGGTGCGCAACTTCCCGTTCCTGATGGGCGAAGGCAACTGGATGGGCAGTGAGAAGTTGGGACTAGATGACGAGCTAGGGAGTGTAATAAAGCACGGTTCGCTATCGATTGGCTTTATTGGCCTAGCGGAAACCTTGGTTGCTATGACTGGCCATCATCATGGTGAGTCAGACGAGATGGAGCAGAAGGGTCTAGAGATTGTTAAACACATGGCTGACCGCTGCGAAGAGTATAGCAAGAAGTACAACATGAACTTTGGTGTGTTTGCTACGCCAGCCGAGGGCTTGTCGGGCCGCTTTACGCGTATTGATCAGAAGAAGTACGGCAAGATTAAAGGTGTAACCGATCGTGAATTCTATACCAACTCCTTCCACGTGCCAGTGTACTTTCACATTAGCGCTTTTGACAAGATTGATAAGGAAGCGCCATTCCACGCCCTATGTAAGGCTGGTCACATTACCTATATCGAGCTAGACGGTGACCCAAGCCAGAACGTCGAGGCCTTCGAGGCGGTGATTCGCCACATGAAGGAAAAGGGCATTGGTTATGGCTCAGTCAACCACCCGGTGGATCGTGACCCAGTCTGTGGCTTTAGCGGCATCATTAACGGTACAACCTGCCCAAGCTGTGGCCGCGAAGAATCAGATGGCCCAGTTGGCTTTGAACGCCTGCGTCGTATTACCGGCTATCTAGTGGGTTCACTGGAGAACTGGAATGATGCCAAACGGGCCGAGGAGAAGGCGCGTGTCAAGCACGGTGTACCAACCAGCATCACCGGCGTCTACACCAAGAGCCAGAAGGCCGAGCGCGAACTAGCCAAGGCTGCTCAACCACGGAGGATGAGTAAGGTTTAGTGGCCATTGTCCCTCCCTGTCAAGGGAGGGCAGATTGCTATCAGCAATCGGGAGGGTTATGGCGTGGCAGTTTTATTCACATCTCTTAATAATTAACTTATAATTAAACCAATGGCAATCGATATTAACGACGACGAAATATTACTAGCTGGACCAATCCAGAGCGATTCAATCGTGGACGGGCCAGGGCTGCGGGCGGTGGTCTGGTGCCAGGGCTGCTACCGCGCTTGTCCGGGCTGTCATAACCCGGAATCCTGGTCGGACCAGGCAGGCACCGTGGTAAAAATTGACTGGGTTAAGGACCAGCTGTGCAAACTGCGTGGTCAAACTGGCATTACTTTTAGTGGTGGTGAGCCGATGCTGCAGGCGCGGGCTTGCAAGGAAATCGCCGACTGGGCGCGGAAAGAGCTAGGTTGGAACATCCTGTCCTTTAGTGGCTTTACTTACGAAAACATCAAATACCAACGCGAGTGGGCAGAACTGGACATGTGGGAGTTCACTAAATCCCTAGATATCCTAATTGACGGGCCATTTATCTTACCCGAGCGCGACCTGACTCTCAAGTTCCGCGGCAGCCGCAACCAGCGTATGCTGCACCTAAAAAATGGCGAAATCACGGCGATTGAATAAACGATCTTATTTTCCGAACAGCTCGCTATGTGTGCCAGTTTCAACCAGAATTAATATAAGTTCCGATCGCTCAATACGGTAAACTAATAGCCAATCTGGCTCAATATGGCATTCACGGCAATTCTGAAATCTGGGTGTGGTAATTAGAGTATGGTCGCGATTTTTAGGTGGCAGAGCCTTGCCGTCAATTAACGTATCAACCACTTGACGTAGCTTATCTATATCTTTACCTTGTCGCACCATTAAGCGTAACTGTTTTTGAATTGTTTGGTTTGGCTGATTTTATATTTAATCATTGTCTAAATCAGCTAGTAAATCATTAAAGCTATTGTACTTTTTGGCGGCTAATTTTCCACTAGTAATATCGTTGGATTCGCGCAGGGCGTCTAGTAGCTCTGGCGTAGGGGTCTTGGTGCGACTGGGTGTAAATGGCAAGGCTTGATCGCGCACCGCCTGTGCCATAAAAATGTTTAGCGCAGTGCTAGTGTTCATGCCTAAACTACGAAATAGCGCATCAGCCTGTCTCTTTAGTGTCTTACTAGTGCGAAAACTGGTATTAATCATATCCGTGGTAGCGTTCATATGTTGCTATTGTATATATAATATAGTGAAATGTCAATATAATAAATTAGCCTAAACTGATAACTATCTAATCGCGAGACCTTATAGAATTGTAACTAGCGTATATTGCACCTAAAAACGGCGAGATCATCGCTATTGAGTAAAGTATGGCGATGTGATAAAGTATTTTTAAGCGAATTTAATGGGATACGCAAAACACCTCGCAGCAACGAGGTGTTTTTTAGTGGTATACGACGAGAAATTACGTATTGGCTAAGGCTGAGTCCTTTCTATGGATCAATATTTATAGGCTAATGCTAATAAATATATGATGCTTACGAAACTTCAGTGCGAATTTAATGGTCATAAGCACCTCCTTTCTGCCACTAATGACCACCGGCAAAAGCTTGGCGACTTATATTTCTCGTCAATAAAATTATAGCATAAGCATTGTATATAATTCAGCCAACCTATAGAAAACTCTGCCATATCTGATTTTGGGGCGGTTTGTGATAAGATAAAGATGTCAAACATAACAATATTTAAGCAATAGCCATTGTTCTGCTGGTGTTCATCAGGGTTAGAATGGGCGTGCTCTGTGAAAGGGCAGTGCATCCTGATTGCCAACAATCAATGCTATTGTTATGTTTGACGACTCTGAGTAGCAGAGCCGTCCATTTTTATTAGCGGCGTCCACTAACTATGAGTCGTCAAACATGGAGGAGGATGCGCTGATATGGCAGATGCTGCAAAGAGATCGGGTAAAAAACGGTTACTATCATTATTTTCTGGTTGCGGAGGTATGGATATCGGATTTGAGGGAAATTTTACCTGCTTTAGAAAGTCCATTAACACGGAACTACACCCTGACTGGATAATAAAAGACTACGGTGATAAAGTGCTTGTTGCGCCAACAATATTTGATACTGTATTTGCCAATGATATTTTACCATTTGCCAAGGCAGCCTGGGTGTCATACTTTAGAAACACCAAAGAGAATGCAAATGATATATACAACTTAGCTAGTATTGTTGATTTGGCGAAAAAGGCCAAAGGCGGTGAGTATGAGTTTCCTGCTAACATAGACGTGGTAACAGGAGGCTTTCCGTGTCAAGATTTTTCTGTTGCTGGCAAACGCTTAGGCTTTAAATCGCAAAAGAGTCATCTTGGCTCAAAGCTGACCGATGATGAACCATCTATTGAAAGCCGCGGCCAACTATATATGTGGATGCGCGATGTGGTTACATTAACAGAGCCTAACTTGTTCATAGCGGAGAATGTGAAAGGTCTGACGAATCTTGCAGATGTCAAGGCTGTTATAGAGCACGACTTCTCAACTGCTGGTGGCGGTTATTTGGTGGTTCCTGCTAAAGTACTAAAAGCTCCATTTTATGGAGTGCCACAATCGCGCGAACGTGTTATATTCTTTGGCTTTAAGAAGAGCACACTGACAAAGAGGGCGCTGGAAGAGCTATCTCGAGACACTATCTCTACGGAGTATAATCCATATCCAAGCCCTTCTCATGGTGATGGTCTGTCGCCCATAGTTACATGTCGAGATGTATTAGCTGATTTGTCTGAACCTGAACTATCAAATGATTTGTCGCAACAAAAATTCTCTAAGGCTAAATATATGGGCAAACATTGCCAGGGGCAATCGGAGATTAAGCTTGATGGGGTTAGTCCAACTATTCGCTCGGAACATCACGGCAATATTGAATACAGACGATTAAGCGAAGAGCACGGCGGTGTCTATCTCGATGAGCTGGCTGCTGGCAAACTAGAACGCCGATTAACTGTGCGAGAATGTGCGCGTATACAGACATTTCCTGATGATTATCAATTTATACTAAAGAAGACTGAAGACAATGTGTCTGTATCATCAAGCGATGCTTATAAAATCATTGGTAATGCCGTCCCCTGTGTATTAGCCTACAGTATCGCTAAAAATATAGAAAGCAAATGGACTAAGTACTTTGGAGATAAGTAAAACATGATTATCTCTAATGACAACCGGCCAGATATTGCTATCTTTAAATCTGTCATGCAGGCTACTGACATTTTGCTAAACCAGGATGCACGCAGCAGAGAGGGTTATTATGTTACACGTGGAGGCAAGCCGCTAGAAGAGGATGTTTATCGTGCGGTATGCCAAGCGTCTCAAGGTACACAATTCGAGGGAACTATCAAGTTGGTTTCGGGTGCATCATTTCCTGATATTGTGGCCGATAAGTATTATGGTGTTGAAGTAAAGAGTACAGAGAAAAACCACTGGACGTCAACTGGAAGCAGCATCCTTGAGTCAACTAGAAGCAAGAGTGTGGATAGGATATATCTAACGTTTGGAAAATTGGGTAAGCCAGTTGAATTTATCTCTCGTCCATACGAGGAATGCTTGTCGGGAATTGCGGTTACGCATTATCCTAGATACAAAATAGATATGCAACTTAGACCTGGTGATACCATCTTTGACAAGATGGGCGTGCCGTATGAAACATTGCGACATATGGATAATCCAGTGGCGCCAGTATCTAAGTACTATACGGAGCACGCTAAGCCAGGCGAGAGTTTATGGTGGGCGCAAGGGGAATCTGAGTCAACGACGTCATCGGCCACGATTAGATTATGGACATCGCTCAATAAAAAAGAAAAAGAAGAACTGACGGCGCAAGGCTACGCATTATTCCCAGAGGTGCTTGGTCCGACTAGTAACAAGAAATACAATAGGTATGCTTTATGGCTGGCTAGTAGCCAAGGGGTTGTTAATACGAATATACGAGATAGTTTTTCTGCGGGTGGACAGGTGTCTATGCGGACGCTTGGCAATATGTTTATTAACATGCCGGCAGCGTTTGGACGCATTAGGCAATACAAAGACTTGATACGATCGATAATAAATGAGTCTCCTGTAGATTCGTTAAAACAATATTGGTGCGTTAACTATTTACGCGACAATAGACTGTCGCAATGGTGTGACCTGGTGGTTGATAATATGGCCAATGCCTACAAAATGGTTGCAAAGAATGTTTTGATGGCAATTTTTTCTGAATATAAGAATGACAATCTCCTAGACTCATTTAAGTATGCTGGCTTTGCAGTCGCAGAAGAATCACCCCGCATTAAGAATGAACCATCTGCGGCGCATGATTCTGGCCGGCTGTTCTAGATGTAGTATAATATAGCCATGCACCCGTAGCTCAGTGGATTAGAGCACTGGTTTCCGGTACCAGGTGTCGTAGGTTCGAATCCTATCGGGTGTACCAGGGTTTTATTGAGTGCGCCAGGTGGCGCATTTTATTAATTAGGACTAAACTATAGGCAATGACGATAGATAAAATATTGGTGCGTGGTGCGAAAGTTCACAACCTCAAGAGTATTGACGTAGATATACCACTGAACAAAATTGTGGGGATTGCCGGTGTGTCGGGGTCGGGTAAGTCGTCGCTAGCGCTCGGGGTGTTGTACGCTGAGGGTTCGCGGCGGTATCTAGAGGCGCTGTCAACCTACACGCGGCGCCGCATGACTCAGGCGGCGCGGGCGAGTGTGGACGAGGTGCTGTATGTGCCGGCGGCGTTGGCGCTACATCAGCGTCCCGGTGTGCCGGGGATTCGTAGCACTTTTGGTACGGGTACCGAGCTACTAAACAGCTTGCGGCTGATGTTCTCGCGTCTAGCGAGCCATCGTTGTCCTAATGGGCATTATCTGGCGCCAACCTTAGCGGTGGCAGCAGGCAAGGAGCTGGTCTGCCCGCAGTGTCAGGCGCATTTCTATACACCGTCGGCCGAGCAGCTGGCCTTTAACTCGCAGGGTGCTTGCCCGAAGTGCGGCGGTACAGGCGTGGTGCATGCAGTGGATGTTTCTACCTTGGTGCCCGATGACTCGTTGACCATTGACCAGGGTGCCGTGGCGCCGTGGAACAGCTTGATGTGGTCGCTAATGACCGATGTTTGTCGGGCAATGGGCGTGCGCACAAATGTTCCCTTTCGAGATCTGACAGATCGGGAAAAGGATATCGTCTACCATGGTCCAGCAGTTAAGAAGCATATTCTGTATCGGCCGAAGCATTCCGACCAGGCGGGTGAGCTAGATTTTACTTATTACAACGCTATTTATACAGTGGAAAATGCCCTGGCCAAAATAAAAGATGATAAGGGTATGAAGCGGGTGGCGAAGTTTCTGCGTGATGATATCTGCCCAGAGTGTCATGGTACGCGTCTGTCGGCGGCAGCCCGGGCGCCGAAGGTGCGCGATGTGTCGCTGGATCAAGTGTGCCAGCTAACGCTAACGGAACTAATCGATTGGGTGCGGGGTGTGCCAGAGAGCTTGCCGGTGGAAATGCGTCCGATGGCCAATAGTATTTGCGAATCATTCAACGATGTAGCACGCCGACTAGTTGACTTGGGGCTAGGTTATCTGTCGTTAGATCGGGCGGCGGCAACTTTGTCTACGGGTGAGCGTCAGCGGATGCAGCTAGCCCGGGCGGTACGTAATCGGACGACTGGCGTGCTGTATGTGCTGGACGAGCCGTCGATTGGTCTGCATCCTTCGAATATCGTGGGTCTGACGGGAGTTATGCGTGACCTGGTGGCGGATGGCAACTCAGTGATTCTAGTTGATCATGATGTACAGGTTCTAAAAGCGGCGGATTATTTAATTGAAATGGGACCAGTGGCTGGTGCTGGCGGTGGTCGGGTGATTGCAAGTGGCACGGTATCAGAAATTGAGCGGTCGGATGCCTCGCAAATTGGACCTTTCCTGTCGGGTGAGCAGGAAACCATTACGCGGCAGCGTACGCCGGCGGCAGAGCTATTTGATCGGGGTACGATTCAGATGCAAACTACTACGATTCATACGGTAAAACCATTGTCGGTAAAAATACCCAAGGGTCGATTGACTGTGGTAACGGGTGTTTCGGGGTCAGGTAAAACTACTATGGTGTTGGAAAGTCTAGTTCCGGTCATTAGCGCCAAAATCAACCATGTAGCCCTGCCGGCACATGTCACTAGTATTCAAGCTGATGATATCCAGCATGTCAAGCTGATTGACGCTACGCCGATCGGTATTAACGTGCGCTCAACCGTGGCGACTTATGCGGGCGTGCATGATGAGCTGCGCAAGCTATTTGCGCACTCGGAATCCGCTAAGGCTAAGGGCTATAAGGCGGGTGATTTCTCGTATAACACTGGTTCGCTACGTTGTCCCAGTTGTGACGGTACGGGCGAGATTAGTCTGGATGTGCAGTTTTTGCCGGACGTTAATATCCCCTGCCCAGATTGCCACGGCTCGCGCTATGACCGGGCAGCTTATGATGTTAAATTGGTCAACCGGGCGGGCGAAAGTGTATCTCTGCCTGAATTAATGAGCGTGAACATCGATTTGGCAATTGGGTTTTGCCAGGATATACCGTCCGTAGCGACCAAGTTGAAGGTACTCAGTCAATTGGGCCTAGGTTATCTAACCTTGGGTGAGGAAACGCCGAGCTTGTCGGGTGGCGAGGCGCAGCGGCTGAAATTAGCTAGCGAAATCGGGCGCACGCAAACTGACTCAATCTTTATTTTTGACGAGCCATCAATTGGCCTGCATCCACTGGATGTGCAGGTGCTACTGAATGTTTTTCAGAGCTTGATTGACCATGGCGCCACGGTAGTGGTGATTGAGCACGATTTGGATGTGATTAAAAACGCTGATTATATTATCGATATGGGTCCAGGTGGTGGCAATGAAGGTGGACGCATTGTTGCGACGGGAACCCCGGACGAAATTAAGGGTAACCCCGCAAGTCTTACTGGGCGGTACCTATAATCTGTAGTATAATACTAATAGATGCGCCCATAGCTCAGCGGATTAGAGTACTTGGCTTCGAACCAAGGGGTCGCAGGTTCGAACCCTGCTGGGCGTACCAGGAATTATTTTATTGTTACATGACTGAATTAACGGGTAGGGCAAAGGCTGAGCAGCTAGCCAACGAACAACGTGCGCACGATCGAGAGATGAAGCTGCTAGCGGATGCGGTTGGCGGCCGTATCAACCAGACTATATCAACTACGACCGATCGGGCTAAGCAGTCTGAGATTAAACGCGTGTTGAAGCGTGCCGATAAATACTATTCTGACAATAGCGTTGATAAAACTGACGCCAGCTATTACGACACCGATAAAGTTGATATGACGTTGCGGCAGCGACGCAATAAATACATTTTGGATAAATTACGCCGTCTGCTGCCCTGGGTGATAGGTGTGGTTGGGACTGTTGCGATTGTTATAGCGGTTACTGGCTATCTGCTAACTAAGCAGCACGCAAAGGAAGAATACGCTGCTCACCATGATAAATGTTCGTCGACTACGATTAGTCTATACAACGAGGCAGTAACGGGCGACCAGGATGAGATGGCCAAAGTTAAGTCTACTATCGAGTCGACTACGGGTTGGCAAGGTGATGCTAATTGTGTCTATATGATGACAGTTGAGGGCATAGTCAACAGCAGGACGTCGGCGGTTAAGCGAAATTATCAGCTATTAGAAGACTTGAGAAAGCAAGGATATAAAGTAGACGATTCGGTGAATCAGTTGATGACTGACGATGAGATTAATCAGTATATCCAGCAGGCTGAGCAGTGATGTTATAATTTAGCTATGACAAGAGTTCTAAGTGGTCGAGAGTTAGTAGGTTTTATTAAGGAGCGGCAGGCGCATCAGGTGCGAGGCCTAATTCAGCATTTTAAGGTGCAGCCTAAATTGGCCATTATTACAACAGTTGATAATCCGGTAATTGATTTGTACGTACGATTGAAATGTAACTACGCAGCAGATATTAAGATCGAAACTGAGGTGCATCGCATTGAGCAATCGGCGGCTGCCGATCTAATTAAACGATTAAATGACGATGTATCGGTAACGAGTATTGTTGTGCAGCTGCCGTTGGCTGACCCTGCACAGACCAATGAACTAGTGAGCCTGATTGCGCCAGAAAAGGACGTGGATGGCCTTGGCGCCAATGCTAAGTGGGATGCGGCGACGCCAACAGCGATTAACTGGCTACTAGCAGGCTATAATGTGCAGCTAAAGGATCGACGGCTCGCAATCGTTGGCCAAGGTCGCTTAGTGGGTGCACCGCTAGCTAAAATGTGGCGAAACTCTAATTTAAACGTAACGACTTTTGATATTAATTCAGCTGACCGTCTAGCTGATGAATTACCGAATTATGACGTAGTAGTGACGGCAACGGGTGTGCCAGGGCTAATTAAGCCAGAAATGCTAAAGCCTAAAGCCGCCGTGGTGGATGCTGGTACGGCGACGGATCACGGTGAAGTGGTAGGTGATCTGGACTCTGCAGTTTATGAGCGTAAAGATTTGAAGCTTACGCCAATCAAGGGAGGTGTCGGGCCGTTAACGATTGCAGCGCTGCTCGATAATGTTATTCGGTCTAGCTATCCCGCTAAAGAACTTTGATTCTAATTTCCTGTAGTTCCGACATATTTAATTCAGAGGATACGGCTGGCTGCCTCCCGCCTCTCCTGTGCTACAGGGAGGCGAGTCCTCTGAATTAAAATGTCTCCACCGGAAATATCAAAGTTCTAGAATCAAATAAGGCGACCATCAGGCCGTCTTAATAATTTCTGGTGATCTCGCCGGGAATCGAACCCGAATTGTCAGGATGAAAACCTGATGTCCTAACCTTTAGACGACGAGACCATCTATCTAATAGTTAGTATTATAATATATAATATTAATATGAGCAAGAAGCAGAAGAAACGGAATAAGAAATATAAGGGTGTTAACGCTAAACAGCGCGATGATGTAGTGCGTATACGTAAAGTTAATGCGAAGGTGCGATCGAACTTTGGCCAGTGGTTGCACGACCACAAAACAAGCGTTCGTAACGGCGTTATAGTTGCAGTGATTATACTGGTAATTATTGCAGGCATCTTTGCATGGTAAGATATGATAGAATAAAGCTATGACAAATATCTCGATTATCGAAGACGACCAGCTGATCTCGCAGATGTATCGAATGAAGTTCGAAACTGAGGGGTATGATGTTAACGTGGCTAGTACGGGAATGGACGGCATTAAAATGGTGCAAGAGACTAAGCCAGATTTGATTTTGCTAGATTTGACGCTACCGGATATTGAAGGTTCGGCGGTGCTAGACGGCATTAGGCGGTTAGATACGGCGGCTGCCACACCAGTAGTTGTGCTGACCAACCTAGATGACGACAGTGCACCAAAGCAGCTAGCTAAATGGGATATTGACGACTACATCGTCAAGGCTAACTCAACACCGCGTCAGGTGGTGGCAAAGATCAAAGAAGTCCTGGCTAGGTTTAATAAAGCTTAACCTGTGGTAAAATAGTACCGAACGAAAGGAAGTAAAAATAAACATGGCACATATTGATACGATTAAACGTACAAAAATTTTAGCAACCCTAGGTCCGTCGGTGGATGATAAGGATGTCTTAGAAAAGATTATTCGCAGTGGCGTGAATGCTTGTCGGCTAAACTTTAGTCATGGCGACGAGGCACAGCGTCTGATGCAGATTAATAACATTCGCGAGATCAGTCACCGCCTGGGTCGACATATTGCGATTGTGCAGGATCTACAAGGGCCGAAGATTCGCTTTGGCATGCTGAAGGATAATGCGCGCTTTGAGATCAACGAGGGTGAAACTTATGGCCTAACCTATGGTATTGAGCATGATGGTGGCAACAACCTGCCGTCGCAGTATGATTTAAGCGACAAGTGTGAAATTGGCGATAACATTTATCTATTCGATGGCAAGATTCGTACGGTGGTGCAGTCTATTGAGGGTAAGACGGTTTGGGTTAAGGCAATGAACCCGGGCTATATTATGTCACGAAAGGCCATTAACCTGCCCGATATGAAGGGTGGCAAGGCGCCAGTGCTAACCGAGAAGGATATGGCTGACCTAGAATGGGGTCTAGATCAGGATATTGACTATACAGCCATCTCCTTTATTCACCACGCTGACGATGTGAAAAAACTAAAGGATATTATTAAGGCTAAGGGTAGCGATCGCCCGGTGATCGTTAAGCTAGAAACTAAGTCGGGTGCTGATCCGGCCAACCTTGAGGGTATTGTGCGTGAGGCTGATGGCATGATGGTGGCGCGTGGCGACCTAGCGGTTGAGGCGGGCTATGAGATTGTGCCTGTTGTTGAGCGTCGGATTTTGCAGCTGTGTCAGAAGTACAACAAGCTGTGCATTGTAGCAACTCAGATGCTGGGTTCAATGGTTGAGCAACCCGAGCCGACGCGGGCTGAGGTTAACGATGTGGCTACAGCAGCGATGCTAGGTGCCGATGCAACCATGCTGTCGGACGAATCGGCGGCTGGTAAATACCCGGTTGAAGCCGTAACGGTTATGGATACGACTTCACGCTATACTCAGTCGCACCCAGAGTTCTATACGCCATACGAGCGTCACGGTTCCGACGCTGAGCATGAATCAGTGGCAGTTGCGGCGGTCAAATTGGCAGCTGATACCTCAGCGGATGCAATTATGACGGTCGACAAAACGCTAGAGCTAGCGCAGAATTTAGCCAACCAGAAAGCCAACTTTGTGAATCTAGCGGTACTGCCGACCGAGCGTTTAGCCAACCGTGCTAGCCTACTATCCTTCACGCGTAGCTTTATAGGTACTGATGCTCGGCAAGTGTTGGATGAGCTAAAGAGCAACAATTTCTTTGGCAAGGATGCTCCGAGAGTTGTAGTGATAGTTAAACAGGCTGATACCTATCAGATGAAATTGGTTGAATTGTAGAAAGGTGTCTATGAACAATAACTCTGTTATTTTTCCATACAAAACCATTAAAGATATCGATGTTTCCGGTAAGCAAATTTTAATGCGTGCCGACTATAATGTGCCACTAGATGACAATGGCAATATAACCGATGACTTTCGTATCACTGCTTCGCTACCGACTCTTAACTATCTGCTGGAGCGCGGGGCAAGGCTAGTGCTAATCTCGCATTTAGGTCGGCCAAAATCGCCAGCAGACACCAAATATAGCCTAGCGCCAGTAGCCGAAGCTCTGTCTGAGCGACTGCAAAAACCTGTTACGTTTGTGCATGATTGTATTGGCGCGGAAGTTCTAGATGCTACAGCTGCCATGCAGCCAGGGGAAGTAGCGCTACTGGAAAATCTACGCTTTCATCCGGAGGAGAAAGCTAATGATCCCGATTTCGCTGCTGAGTTAGCCCATAGCTCGCACGCCGAAATGTTCGTGCAAGACGGCTTTGGCGTGGTGCATCGTCCACACGCTTCGACTTCGGCTATTACTAAGTTTCTACCTAGCTATGCGGGGCTGCTGTTAGAGAAAGAGTATGTCGAGATTAAGACTGCTACCGATAACCCCAACCGACCACTCACGGCAGTGATTGGCGGTGCGAAGATTAGCGACAAAATTCCGCTGGTGAAGAAGTTTATTCAGATTGCCGATAATGTCGTGGTTGGTGGCGCGTTAGCCAATAACTTCTTGAAACACCTGGGCTATGACGTAGCCAATAGTTTAGTTGAAGACGGCGTTGACGACATAGTTGCGGAGATTTTGGATCTGGCACATCAGAAATACGGTGATTCATTTGACCAGCATTTTATCTTACCGCGTGACGTGGCGATCGCAGTGGATGGCCAGTTGACGTCGGACCGTGAAGAAGTCGCTCTGGACAATGTGCACGGCAACAATGTAATTTATGATGTCGGCGAACAAACTATAGCGGAAATTGATCGAGTAGTGCGCCAGAGCGGTACGGTGATTTGGAACGGCACGCTAGGCATGGCCGAGCGCGAGCAGTTCAGTCATGGGTCGGCACGTCTAGCAATGGTGCTGGCGCAGAACTCTAATATCGTCAGTGTTATTGGCGGTGGCGACACGGCTGATTTTGTGCGTAACTGGGACGTACTAAAAGGTGGCAGCTTTACGCACGTATCTACTGGCGGCGGTGCCAGTCTAGAGTTAATGGCGGGAGATACCTTGCCGGGTATTGCAGCACTGATGCCGCGCTAATTCAGTATTTTGTGATGCTATAATGCTTGTGCTAAAATAGGAGTAGATATGGGGGGTATGAAAAAATATATCATTGGCAACTGGAAGATGAACCTCAATGTGCATGAGGCCTCGTTGTTTGTGACTAAACTGTCGCAAGTAGTTCCGGTTCGTCGTAATGTTGAGACGGTTGTCTGCCCAAGTTTTCTGGCGCTAGAGCCGGTTTCACTGCAAATTAATCATCGTCAGATGAAACTAGGTGCGCAGAACTGCTACTGGCGCGATAGTGGTGCCTTTACAGGTGAGATCAGCGCTTCGCAGTTACGAGGTCTAACTCAATACGTGCTAGTTGGTCACAGCGAACGTCGCCATATATTTGACGAGGACGATCGCGACATTCGGTTCAAGGTACAGGCTGCCGTACGCAATGGTATTTCGCCAGTGCTATGTGTTGGCGAGACTGAAATGGAGCGCAATGACAGCGATACTCAGCATGTACTATGCGACCAGGTTGCGTCTGGGTTAATGAACATTAGCTCGGATGAGCTAGATAGTATTGTGATAGCCTACGAACCAGTTTGGTCAATTGGTACTGGTCGTCTACCTAGTCTAGATGATATTGCCGGAGCTGCTAGCATTATTCGATCGCAGGTCGAAAGGATGTTTGGTAAGGAAGCTGCCGACCGTACGCCAGTTCTCTATGGTGGTAGTGCTAATTCGCAAAACGCCTCAGATATCTTGTCGGTCGGGGGGATTGATGGACTGCTAGTTGGCCATGCTAGCCTAATAGCCCCGGAGTTTGCGGCTATGGTTGAAGCTGCAGCAACAGCCGCCAAGAAGGAGAATTCTAATGGGTGACTTAGATTTTGAAGAACTAGATCGCATGATCGATGACATTAGCAATGCTAGTTCTGATGGCAATACTGCCGCCAAGGATGCTTCTTCTGGTAATCCTAAAGCCATTAAATCCACTAAGACAGACTTGGCTAGCTCAAAGCCTAGCAGTGACGTAATCGAGCGTCCAGCTGGCGCAAGAACCCATCAGCGTCGTCGTTCAATGGATGTTCTGCCGGCTAAAGATGCTGAGGGCGACGTGAAGGAGCGGCCTAGTATGGCGGAACTGCACGCTCAGGTGATGGCGCGGCGTGAGAAGCGGGCGGAAGAGATTCGTCGCCGCATGGCTGAAGAGCGTCGTGCACGAGCAGCAGCTCACGAAGGCCAGAAAGAGCAGCGACGCAAGGTTGAGCCGGGTGTTGAGCATAAAACTACGTCAGATAAGGATGTTGTAAGCGAAAATGCGGAGGACGCGGCAAGGAAGGCGCGCGAGGCGGCTGAGCTAGCGGAACAACTAGAGGCCGACCGGGTAGAACGCGCAAAACTAGAACGAGAACCGCGCAAGGCAGTGGCACGTCGTATGGTACAGTACGCCCATACTAGCAGTCGTCGTGCATTAACGCAGCCGCGACCGGTCGAGGAAACGGCGCTTGACTTATCGGTGCCGGAATCAACCGACGAGGAGCCTTATACATCGCCGTTCATTGATGGCGTTCAGGTTAGCAAGAAACCGATTGGTGAGAATATGCAATCGAATCAGGTAGAGATGCCGAAAGCTCCGTTGGATAGCGGTATTCATACAGGGGCGACGAATGCTGAGCAAAATAGTACTGATGCTGCAGCTAATGTTGAATCAGCGGTTAGCAAAAACGACAACGAAAAAGCGCGCGAGGACGACTTCATTGACGACTTTATTGGCGAAATGAAAGAACGTCGCGAAGCCAAAGCTAGACTAGCCGAGCGCCCAACGGCGGCACCCGATATGTCTGCTAAACTAGATCGAGTGAATAATTCGCGAGTAGAGGATCCTAATTGGTCAGATAACGAAGCTGCTGATCGTGCAGCGCGCGAGAGTGAATCGCGCTATGCCATGGCTAATATTCCAACGTATGACGAATATATCACGGGACGCAAGCATCATGGATGGGGTTGGGTACTACTGTTTGTGATACTGCTGGCAGCAGTATCATTCGCAGGTGTCTATTTATACCTGAACAACTTCTTTGCATAATAGTATAATAAGCAGGTATGATTAATGATGAAGCGATTCTAAAAGGTTTAAATGCGCCTCAACGCGAGGCGGTTGAGACTACCGAGGGTCCTCTACTGGTGATTGCTGGTGCAGGGTCGGGCAAAACCAAGACGCTAACTCATAGGATTGCTTATCTATTAATTAATCACCTTGCGACCGAGCGCGAAATCCTAGCGGTAACTTTTACTAATAAGGCGGCTGGTGAAATGCGTGAGCGCTTAGCTGGACTGATCAGTGTACCCAACTCTAGGGCCTTTATGCCTTGGATGGGTACTTTTCATTCTATTGCCGTTCGGATTCTGCGTTTTTATGGTGAAAACATTGATATTCCGTCAAACTTTGTGATTTATGACGAATCAGACCGCACTTCTTTAGTAAAATCCATTCTAAAGGATTTAGGTATTACCGAAAAAGAATACAGCCCCAAGGCGATTAGTTCGGCAATTAGTGGCGCTAAGAGCCGCTGCCTCACCCCTGATGAGTACGCGGTTAAGGCGGACAGTCCAAGGCTATGGACGTACGCTGAAGTTTACCAACGTTACGAGGGGCGTCGCAAGCAACAAAAGGCACTAGACTTTGATGACCTACTGTTAGAAACCGTGCGTCTACTGCGTACTGTGCCTGAAGTTCGCCATAAGCTGCAACAGCAGTTTAAATATATCTTAATTGACGAGTATCAGGATACTAATAATGCTCAGTATCAGATTGTAAAGTTACTGCTAAATGAACAGCGCAATATCTGTGCTGTGGGCGACGATTGGCAATCAATCTATAGCTGGCGTGGAGCGGACTTTACAAACATTCTTAATTTCGAGAAGGACTTTCAGGGTGCTAAGGTAGTTAAGCTGGAGCAGAATTATCGCTCGACTGGTAATATCCTAAATGCCGCTCACAACGTTATCTCGCGTAACTCGCAGCGTACTGACAAGAAACTATGGACAGCAGCGGGCGACGGCGAGGAGGTCAAGATACTAGAAACCTACAACGAGCTTAATGAGGCCGAGGTAGTTGGATTGCAGATCCAACAAGAACACGCCGTTGGGTCATATAGCTATCATGACTTTGCAGTATTGTATCGTACTAATGCGCAGTCGCGCGTAATTGAACAAATGTTTCGTCGTTTAGGTTTGCCGTATAAAATTGTAGGCGGCTTGCGCTTTTATGATCGGGCAGAGATAAAGGATCTGACGGCTTACCTGCATTTAATCTATCAGCCATTTGACGGAATTAGCTTTCGCCGAATTGCTAACGTGCCGAAGCGCGGTCTGGGCGATGTATCGATTAATAAATTTATGGCGTGGCAAGAATCAACTGGTCAGGATATATTGTCGGCATTAAACGACGTTGATCAATGCTCGACGCTGTCTGCCAGAGCACGCAATCAGTTGCATAAACTCGGCGAGGATTTACGTGATATCGTAGTAATAGCCAAAAAAGATACGCCAGATAAGGTTCTAATGGAGGTAATTGATCGCTTTGGCTACCGCGATTACGTAGATGACGGTACACCGCAGGGGCAGTCGAAGATCGAGAATATTGACGAATTTATTGGTGACGCCAAACAGTATAGTGACCTATCGGAGTTTCTAGAGGAGGTGTCGCTGATATCAGGTGCAGATGTTACCAACGACGATGACGCCGTAACCCTGATGACACTACACGCCGCTAAGGGTCTGGAGTTTCCGGTGGTATTTATGGTAGGGATGGAAGAAGGGCTGTTTCCGAGTGCACGCGATGAGCTAAATGAAGCTGCCATGGAAGAGGCGCGTCGGCTCTGTTATGTCGGTATGACTAGGGCTAAAGAGCAACTATATATGACCTATGCGCAGAGCCGTCGGTTGTACGGTCGAGATCCACAGTATAATGCCCCGTCGCCGTTTCTAGAGGACGCGAACGGTGGTCCAATTAATGGTCGTCAAATACAATCGGACTATCGTGCGAGCTGTTTTGACGACTTTAAACGCATTAATGACGGTTGGGGTTCTAGCTATGGTCAATCTTCTGGCAGCGAGCCTGCGAATGATTTTGGTGATGAGCCGCATTATGTAATGGACGATGACGGTTTACATCCCGGTGATCATGTAAGACATCACGTGTTTGGTGAGGGTGTAGTACAGAGTATTGACCAGGGTATAGTTAAGGTGCAATTTGGAAATCGAACACGCTCGTTAAACTTAGAGTACGCCCGTCTAGTCAAACTCTAATAGATCGTGATATAATATGAGAACATTATGATAAAAGAACGTTTCTCTTATCTAATAATAACTACACTAAGTATTGCCGTTACGATTGGTCTGATAGCTAGTCCAATCGCCAGAGCGGCATCTACGGAGTACACAGCCGACAGTAAGGTAGTGACTATATATGATGGTGATAGCGAGAAAACTGTCATCACTAAAGGCAAACTAGTTAGTGACGCTTTGAATGACGCTAAAATCAAGGTTGGCAAATACGATGCGGTTAGCCCAGCAGCCAATTCTGTGATTAATGACTCTGTAGCGGTTGTTAGGATTGATCGTGCGCGACCAGTGACGGTAGTGGACAATGGTAGTGTTAGTTCGCGTGTGGTAACTCCGGCGGTCGATCAAGGCAAGGTGGCCAATAAAGCTGATTCAGATTTAAAGTCTAACGATACGGCTAGCACTCACTTGGTAACAGATTTTGTGGCCAGCGGTGGTGCTGGTGAGCAGATGAAAATTAAGCGGGCCATACCGGTAACTTTTAACATTTACGGTCAGACCATTACACTGCGCACACAGAAATCTACAGTGCGTGAGATGTTGAAGGAGGCTGGCATTAACCTACAAGAGAGCGATACAGCTAGTATTAATCTAGATACGCCAATTACAGAAGGTATGCCATCATTTAATATTTGGCGCAATGGTATACAGACTATCGAAGCAACCGAAGACGTGCCGTTTGACACTGAGGTGCACGAAGACTCTACCAAACAAACTGGTTATCATGAGGTGCAAACTGTTGGCCAGGTGGGTAAAAAGACGGTAATTTATCAAGTGAATATGCAGAATGGTGTCGAGGTCGGTCGCAATAAGATATCCGAGGTGATTACGGTGCAGCCAGTGAAACAGGTGGAGATTAAGGGCACAAAGGTGGTGCTTCCGTCGGGTAGTCATACAGACTGGATGGCTATGGCGGGAATCTCGGAGAGCGACTATGGCTATGTAGAGTACATTGTTAGTCATGAAGGCAGTTGGTGTCCATATCGTTGGCAAGGTGATAGTAGTTGTATTAATCATGGATCTGTGCGAGATAGCTTGGGCTATGGCATGTTTCAGGCTACACCGGGGCGGAAGATGTCTTCTGCGGGTTCCGACTGGGCTACTAACCCTATCACGCAGATAAAATGGGCAAATAGCTATGCTATAGGGCGATATGGTAGTTGGAAGGCAGCGTATGATCATAAAGCTAGTCGAGGCTGGTGGTAAATGGCTCCTAGCTTAGTTGCGGATAAATCCCTGGGTCAGAACTTTCTATTCGACGACGCAGTATTGCACCGTATTGCTGATTATGCTGATATCACCACAGATGACGAAGCGCTAGAGATCGGGCCGGGGCTAGGGACCCTGACCACTAAGCTATGTGACCGGGCGGGGCATGTGACGGCGGTAGAATTCGACCGACGTTTGGCACCGATGCTACTACAAAATATTGCGAAGTGGCGGTTAGAATATGACGATCTAAAACGCGAGCCAGACAATGTAGCTGTGGTCAATATGGACTTTTTACAGTACGATTTAAGCCAATTACCGCGGAATTACAAGGTTGTAGCCAATATTCCCTATAATTTAACCTCTAAAATTATTGAAAAGCTATTAACTGCCGAAAATTCACCTAAAACTATCGTGTTATTAGTACAAAAAGAAGTGGCAGAGCGCCTGGCGGCAAAACCGGGCAAGCTGTCGCTGCTGGCCATCAGCGCTCAGGCGTTTGCGACGGTTGAATTAGGTATCAAAGTGCCAGCTGAAATGTTTATTCCGGCGCCGAAGGTAGATTCGCAGGTAGTGATCATGCAGCGGCGCAACCAGCCGCTAGTGCCGCGGGATCAGCAAGCGGAATTCTTCACCATGGTACGAGCAGGCTTTAGCGAGAAGCGTAAGAAGCTACGTTCATCATTGGCGGTCGGCCTGAGAACTACTAAGGAATCCGCCGAGCAGATTCTGACTAAGGCTGGCATCGACCCCAATAAGCGTGCTCAGGAATTATCGATTGATGATTGGCGTAGGCTAATCGATTAGTACAGACGCGCTACGTAGGTATTGTAAACTACTGGTGATAGCACCAAGGTAGCCTACGGTGTAAACCAAGATACTAACCAACCATCTGGTACTTACCAGACTGACCTGGTTTACACGGTTACTGCCAATCCGTTTCAGTAAACACACCCCGCCCAGCTCAAACGCCGCCCTCTCCGTCAAGGGGGAAATTCGAACCCATTGGCTCGCCTAAGGCGACCTACTCCCCTTTCGTAAAGGGAGGTATTGATTCTACTTTAGATGCAGCTTGATGTTCTTGGCCATACTGTCACCGACGATGGCGGCGACGTTGCTGATACTAGCCTCGCGAATCTTCTTGAGACTGCCGAAGTGCCGCATTAGCTTGCGACGGGTGGCGGGGCCGACGCCAGGTATTTCCTCTAGCTCATTCTGAATGTGGCTACGGCGCTTAACGCTCTCGTGATAGGTAATGGCGAAGCGGTGTGATTCGTCACGCAACCGTTGCAGTAGCTTTAATAAATCGGTATAGGGATTTGGTATGGCGCTACCGCGAAAGGTAAAGCTATGTCCAGCGGTGTGGTGAGCGCCCACGTGCAGGTTGATCATATAGATCTCACCGTCGGTGGTGATATTGACGCCTGGAATCGGATCCGCAATTAACTCATCCAGCTTCTTGGTGCTGATGTGGGAATAGGTTTTTGATACGGCGATCTCATCATTCTCCTTAGCCATGCCGACTAGGGGAGCTCCATTAATCAAATCGCCAATGGCCTTAACCTGCGGAGCGCCACCGTCCACTACGATTAAATCGGGCTTACCCCAATTCTGGTGTCGTTCGCTAAAGCGTCGCCGCATCACCTCATCCATAGCAGCATAATCGTCGTTCCGTTGCCGTGAAATCTTGAACTTACGGTACTCGCGCTTATCCGCTACGCCGTTGGTAGCGACCACCATGGAGCCGACCACGTCGCGACCGCCCTGATGAGAGATGTCGTACCCCTCGATGCGGCGGGGAATATCGGGGAGACGGAATAGATCGCGGGCACCAACCAGGGCCTTGTCTTTGCTAATATCCATGAATTCGGCTTGGCCAAAGATAATCTGCTTCTTTAGCTCGTTTAGATAGGATAGCTGGTTGCGCAGCTTGGCGGCTTGCTCAAAATTTAAGTCGCGACTAGCCTGTTTCATCTGTCGCTCTAGATCTTTCTGAATTTTACTCCAGCCGCCGTTTAGATAGCGTACTAGCATGTGCAGGTCAGTCTTATATTCGGTGCTAGTACCTGATGGTGTTAGGTGGAGCTGTTTCATTAAGCGGCTATCGCGGTCGCCTGGTTTAGCTAGATAGGGGAAGGGCTTGCGTAGGTAGCGCAATGCCTTCTTGATAGGCAATGTGTTATAAAATGGCCCGATGTAGTCAGAGCGGTCGTCCAGCGGTGTACGGGTAATAGTGACGGTAGGCCACTCATCGTTAAAATTAATGCGAACATAACAAACGTTCTTGTCGTCGCGTAGCAGGATATTATAGCGCGGCATGTAGCGCTTGATCATCTCGTTTTCTAGGAAGAGCGCGTCAATTTCACTATCGGTTTCAATCCAATCGGTCATGGCGATATCGGCCACCAGGGCGCGCGTCTTGGCATCGGGATGTTCGCGGTTGAAATATTGTCGCACGCGGTTTTTAAGGACACTGGCCTTACCCACGTAAATTACCTCGCCGGCGGCATTCTTATGAAAATACACGCCCGGGCGAGCCGGCAGAGTCTTTAACTTGTCCTTCAACGCTTGATTCATTGGTTATATTATACTCTAATGAATGTGATAAAATATAGTTATGTTTGCAGATACGGCAGAAGTCTATGTGATTGCAGGTGACGGTGGCAATGGTGCCGTCAGCTTTCGCCACGAAAAGTATGTGGATAAGGGCGGTCCCGATGGTGGCGACGGCGGCAATGGCGGCAATGTCGTTTTTGTGGCGGATAATAACGTGAATACGCTGTCAGATTTTCGCTACAAGCCAGAATTACGGGCACAGAACGGTGGCGCCGGGGCCAAGCAGAAGATGCATGGTGCTAATGGTGCGGATAAATTGGTGAAAGTGCCGGTGGGCACAGTGGTCTATCGTGATGGCAAAATTCTAGCAGACCTCGCAGAAATTGACCAGCGGGTAGTGATTGCGCGTGGCGGTGAAGGTGGCTTTGGTAATGCTCATTTTAAGTCTTCAACTCGTCAGACGCCGCAGGTGGCGGAAATTGGTACCAAGGGCGATAAGTTCACGGCGCAGCTAGAGCTAAAGCTAGTGGCAGATGTGGGCTTGGTGGGCTTTCCTAACGCAGGCAAATCGACTTTCCTGTCGGTAGTGTCGAATGCCCGGCCAGAGATTGCCAACTACGCCTTTACTACTCTGACGCCGAATCTGGGCGTGGCGGATGTGGACGATAGCTCGATTTTGATAGCTGATATCCCGGGTCTAATTGAAGGTGCCTCAGAAGGAAAGGGTCTAGGCGATGATTTCCTACGTCACGTGGAACGCACTTCGGTCATCCTGCACATGATTGACGTGATGAGCAACGATGTGGCGGGTGATTATCAGAAGATTCGTCGTGAGCTAGAACAATATTCGGCCAACCTGGCGGCTAAGCCGGAAATTATTGCGCTAACCAAAACTGATGTGGTGGACGATGAGATTATACAGATGCAGAAGGACGAACTAGTCAAAGTGACTGACCGGCCAATCTATGCTATTTCGTCGAGTGCGCATCGCGGAACATTGGAGCTATTAAGGGTGCTAGCCAAAGTAGTTAACGAACATAAGGCGCAGTTAGCGGCTGAAGAAGCTAAGCAGCGGGTGGAGCTAGTGGAACAGGGAGCCGGCAATGAGACCCCTGTAATTGGCCTGACGCATGAGCAGCTGGACAATACTTGGTGGGTTAAGAAAGAAGTGCGCGATAATGGCGACGTCTATGTGGTGACTGGCGCCAAGATTGAGCGTTTTGCCATTAAAACTAATTTCGATAACGAATTTGCCATTAATCGCTTGCGGGATATTATGCAACGTAGCGGCATTGCACGTGAGTTGGAACATCAGGGCGCCACAGGTACTTCAATTGTTGAGATTGCTGGACACCAGTTTACTCTATTGGAACAATGGGATGATTAAACCTCGCTCGGCTATTTCTGCTATACTAGAATTATGCAACGAACTGCGACACTAATTGTTACAACTATAACTACCCTTAGCTTGCTAATGGCGGTTCCAGCTAATGCTATTCCGTCGGACGATGCAGTGCGGGCGGGTTGTTTGTCGGCCAAATCGGCTTTGTCGCAGACTGAGAAGAATGACGCTGTGCTTAGGATTAATCGGGGGCGAATATATAATGAGGTCAGTGACCTGTTGTACGCTATGAATGCGCGCATTAGTAATAATCGACGATCAGCCCCGAAGCTGTCGCAGATTACTGAGGACTTTAACGACGAACTAAGTAAATTTAAAGATACTTATAATAAGTATGATGACAAGCTGGTTGAGCTAACTAAGTCGGACTGCAGTAATGCGCCGAGTGACTTTTATAGTGGCCTAGTCAGTGTACGCCAGGGCCGTGAGAATCTAAAGGATAGTGTCGAAAAACTGGATCGATTGGTTGAGGAATATAGCGATAGCTTTAAATCGTTAAAGGAGTCTATAAATGATTAAGCGTGCCAAGGAGTACATTCAGGAACATCGCTTTGGCTGCTTTATTGTAATATGTCTAATCGTCGCATTTATTATGACGGGTGTGAGCCTAAAGCTATACCAAATGAGTGGCGCTATTCAGCTGGACATGAGCCGCCCAGGCTATGAAAAGGTGCGTACTCAAGTTGAGAAAGTGGCTGAGGATAAGCCGTTTGATTCCAGCGGTAAGTTGGATGATAAAGCCATCGACGACTTTCAGAGTCGTATCAATAAGTATAAGAAGGAGCTAGATGAGGTGGGTGATTTTGATCCGACAATTATCAGTGATGATAATCTGGGTATTTACGACGATCAAACAGAATCACAGTCGGGTCAGCCATCTGGTCAGCAGACAGAACAGCAACCAGATCAATCAGCACCACAGTCAACTAATTAGGATAATTTATAACTAGAATATTGTAATTTTAGTAAGAGGCCAAATGCGTAGAGCAACTGGGCCAATAACGTCTTCTAGTGGAATAGTGCCAAGGGAAGCGCGCCCTTCGCCGTTGCGACTGTCCATCGAGTAGCTACCTACGCGGTGATCGCCAGTCACAAAGATTTCACCTTTAGGCACAGTAACATCAGTTCCGTCGCCATCCACACAAGTATTTACCTGCTTATCGTTGGCAGCTAGGTTGGTAAAGCTAGTATAGGGATTGAATCCATCGGGATGCTCTTTGTTGTGAACCTTTAGTGTGCAATCATTAACGGTTACGCGCTCGCCGGGTAATCCAATGACACGTTTGACGATATATTCGTCGCCAGTGCCTTCTAGGGGATCGTGATTAGGATTTTTGAATACGATGATGTCGCCGCGATTAGGAGTGTATTGCTTACCTTGAATACCTGCCATTGTAACGACAACACGGTTAACGATTAAGCGGTCGGAAGATCCCTCACCCTCTAATGTTGGTTCCATGCTAGGGCCAACAACGTCAAAACTGCGAAAAACATAATTGTTAATTAATACGGCACCGACAATAACCACCATTATAAAACCAATAATACTAACGAAGTCATGCATCCACGCTGATCCGCGTCGTCCAGTGGCGACAGGCTGAGGTCGTTCTACGCCGGATTTAGCCAGGGGTGTATTTAGATGCTTCTTTGACGTACTAACATTTTCGGAGCTAGGCGATTGCTCTAGATCACGTTCAGTAACTCTAGGTTGATCCTTTGGCGGCATAGGCAGGCTCTCTAGTGCAGCCAGCTGCTCATTGCGTTGGTTATTAAATAACGTACCGGTTTTATGTTGTCTATTCACTCTAACTAGTTTACGCTAAATCTACTGGCTTGTCTATGAATGTGCGGCTACATGTTATAATAGATAGGTAATGGCTGAATTTATTCAATCTAAGAGAAAGTCGAGTACGCTGGCTGATGCTATCCATATTGTGTTTAATATAGCATTGGCATCGGCGGTAGTGGCTCTGACGATTTTCTTTAATACGCCGTGGCTAGCAATCGCCTTGGTGATATTGTCTAAGTGGCGCGTAATTGCAGTGCGCCCGCGCTATTGGTGGGCAAATTTGCTTAGCTCTTTGCCAGATTTAATTGTAGGGCTGGGCGTGGTGTTAATATCGTGGTCGGCTGGGCAATTATATAGCGAACTAGTTGAGAGTGGCTATGCTTCGGACCTGCCGTTTAATGTTATATGGTTACAAGGTGCGTTAGCTGTTTTGTATGCCATCTGGCTGATAGTGATTAAGCCCTTGCACAGTGAACGCTGGGTGCTATTTCAGGCGGCGGCGGCGCAATTTATTGGCTTAACGGCACTATCGATGACATCGTACACTTTGCCACTGCTAGTGGTAGTGCTGGGCTCATTTGTCGTAGGGTTTGCATCGGCGCGTCAGATGCTAGGGCAGTATGATGAGAAGTCGCGTGGGCTACTAGCGTCGGTCTGGGGGCTGCTGGTAGCAATGATGGCCTTTGTATGCTGGCACTGGAATGTCCAATATCCGATTGTGTCGCAGCTGCTATTAATACCGCAAATTGCCATTATCGTAACGGCTATTTCGTTTGTGGCGATGCGCGTTTATAAAGCGTGGTCTAACGATAAGAAAGTTACTTGGGCTGAGCTGGGTGCGCCGACGGTGTTTACGGCGGCATTGACGTTGATTATCCTATTCTGCTTTGGTGGGCTATTCTAATAATTAGGCGATACGAGGGAGGTTTAGAGAAAAGTGATTTATCTAGATAATGCAGCAGCTACGCCGTTGGATCACCGTGTTTTGCGCGAGATGATGCCGTATCTAGAGGATAAGTTTTATAATCCATCGGCGGCATATAGCAAGGCGCGTGAAGTTAAGGCGGACTTAGAGGAAGCTCGGCATCGCTTGGCAATTCTAATTGGTGCTCGTCCAGCAGAGATTGTATTAACGGCTGGGGCTACCGAATCGGACAATATTGCACTATGTGGCACGGAAGGCGAAGTTGTAGTGTCGGCTACTGAACACCCTGCTGTACTAAACGTCGCAAAGGCTAGGGGCGGTAAGATAATATCGGTTGACCACCAAGGCGGCATTAATATGTCTGAATTGGCAGCGGCTATTTCTGATGAGACCGAGCTGATATCGGTAGGATATGTTAATAGCGAGACTGGGGCGATCGCCGATATGTCGGCGGTAGTTAAGTTGGTTCAGCGAGTACGTGATGATCGGCGCGAACGTGGCGTGATTCGACCGCTATTAGTTCATACGGATGCTTCGCAGGCGGCTGGTGTCTGCGATCTTAGTGTAGCGCGACTGGGCGTAGATTTAATGACGCTCAACGCTGGGAAATGTTATGGCCCTAAGCAGGTAGGCTTGCTGTATGTTAGGGCGGGCGTCAAGTTGCGACCGTTTATTGTGGGCGGCGGTCAGGAAATGGGTCTACGCAGCGGTACGGAGAATGTTGCAAGTGTGGTCGGCTTTGCGAAGGCACTGGAGCTAACCGAAACACATCGCAAGAGTGAAATAAAGCGGCTCAGTGCTATGCGGAATCAGTTGCGCCAGTTTATTCTGGAACAATTTCCGGATGCTAAAATTAATGAAGGTCGTCGCCAATCGCCAGCTATCTTGAATTTCTCTATCCCCGGGCTAGACGGTGAGCGCGCAGTATTTGCCTTGGATGAGCGTGGTGTCATGGTGGCTACTGGGTCAGCATGTGCAGCAAACAAAGGTCTAAGAAGTCATGTGCTGGTGGCTATGGGGCTAACTCCAATAGAGGCTGATGGCTCAATTCGGATATCGATGGGGCGATTCACTACCGAAGGGGATATTGCCAAGGTAGAGCCTATTCTAGCCGAGACTATTCGCAGACAATTAAAATTTGGAGTACTAGCGTAATGAAATACTTCATCGGGGCGCTAGTGGGCTTGGCGATCTTGGCTGGCGGCTTTGTAGTAGCTACGGAGGCCTACCTGGACCCAGATAATCTAGCTACTTGTACTAAACCTTCTACAGATAAATCCTCTGATTGTCGTGAGGCGGATGCAATTGTGGTGGTTAGTGGTGGCGATACGGTTTCGCGCACCAATAAAGCAATTGCGTTATGGAAGGCGGGCTATGCTAAGGCTATTATATTCAGTGGTGCTAGCGCCAATAAGTCGGTTGAGCCGAACGCGGTGGTAATGGAACGTCGGGCACGTGCAGCCGGCATTCCAGCCGATGCAACTTATGTCGAGAAGGGTAGTCGCGATACGCGCGAGAACGCTCGAAATAGTGTGCGGATTCTAAAGGATATTGATGCACGCGATGTCATCTTAGTTAGTAGCCCCTATCACCTACGTCGAGTGCGTATGAATTTTGAGCATCAAGATCGAGCGATAGCGTATCGCACAGCGGCAGCTAGCGATGCTAGCTGGTCTAATTGGTATTTTAAGCTAAATGGTTGGCGTTTGGCGTTATCGGAATGGGGTGGCATCTTGGCGCTGCTTGCGGGGGTGACAGTAAAATGACGAAGGTTTACGTAGGCATGTCGGGCGGTGTAGACTCGTCGCTATCGGCGGCTTTGCTAAAGGAGCAGGGTTACCAAGTAACTGGCGTTTATATGAAGAATTGGACGCAGGACTTGCCTGGTATGCAGTGCCCATGGGCGGATGATTTAGCAGACGCTAAGCGCGTAGCGGTACATCTGGATATACCCTTTAAGGTTTTTGACTTTCAAAATGAGTACAAGCAATTGGTGGTAGACTATATGCTGGATGAGTATCGGGCGGGGCGGACGCCCAATCCTGATATTATGTGCAACCAGGATGTAAAGTTTGGCTTGTTTCTGAAGGCTGCATTGGCTGATGGCGCTGATAAGATTGCGACTGGTCATTATGCAGGTTCGCGTGGATCGCATTTACTGCGGGCTGCGGACGAGAATAAGGATCAAACCTATTTTCTATATCGTATAACTGGTGATGCGGTAGCACACACTATCTTCCCACTAGCGCAATATCAGACCAAATCTGAGGTGCGTGCCGATGCGGAAAAACGTGGCCTAGCTACGGCGCGCAAACGTGATAGCCAAGGAATTTGTTTTGTGGGTACGGTAGGTATTCGAGAATTCTTGAGCCAATATGTTACTACTGAGCCTGGAAATATTATTGATCGCGAAACTGGTAAGACATTGGGCCGCCATGATGGCGCGATATTCTATACGTTAGGCCAGCGTCACGGTCTGAATGTCGGTGGCGGATTGCCATATTATGTGGTCGGTAAGGATATGGCGAAGAATGAAGTGTATGTCAGTCGTAATCTAAACTCTGCCGAGTTCTTTGCACGCGAGATTCGGCTAGCGGACGTCCATTGGATTAACGATGCACTACGTTCAGGCGATAGCTGTCAGATTCGCGTGCGTCATCGAGCCAAACTGGTAGATGCTACGGTAGAGGAGGCTAATGATAATCTAATTGTTCTGCCAGCAGAGCCAGAACGGGCGGTAGCACCAGGCCAATCCATTGTGCTATACCGTGGTGATGAGTGCTTGGGTGGCGGCATTGTTGTCTAGCTATAGTATTTGTAAAATCCGGTAAGTGTGATATTATATAACAGAGTTCAAAAGTCTAATATTATTTTAGGAGTGTTATGAGTGAATTAATTAAGGCAATCGACAAGGCACAGCAGAAGGCTAAGGTCGTTGACGTACGCAGCGGTGATACCGTGCGTGTTTATCAGCAGATTAAGGAAGGTAACAAGACCCGTATCCAGATGTTTGAGGGCGTGGTCATTCGCACCGACCGCAAGGGCTCGTTTACTAGTCGCATTACCGTCCGCAAGATCGCTTCGGGCGTAGGAGTCGAGAAGAGCTATCTACTACATTCGCCGCTAGTCGAGAAGGTTGAGGTGGTAAAGCGTGGTAAGGTTCGTCGTAACTTCCTGTCCTTCCTACGTAACCGAACTGGTAAGTCGGCACGTCTAGTTAGCAAGAAGTTTGATAAGAGCATCAACGATCTCGGTGCTGAGGCTAAAGCTGAAGAGGCCAAGATTGAGGCTGAAGCTAAAGCTAGCGAAGACGCTGAGCACAGTGCAGCCGCCAAGAAGGATGCCAAATAACATCACCATCGGAATTGATGAAGTAGGGCGCGGTCCATGGGCCGGCCCTCTTGTTGTATGTGCGGTTGCCTTGGATATGGACCGCACCTATGAGGGGCTAAATGACAGCAAGAAGTTGAGCAAGAAACGTCGCGAGACGCTTAGTCCGTACATTAAGAAAAATGCTCTCGGTATTGGCATTGGTTGGGTGGACGCGCCAGAGCTGGATAGGCTAGGTATGACGGCCAGTCTGAAACTAGCGGCCAAACGGGCTTATGATCAGTTGTCTGAAGAGGTTAAACGGTCGGCTGAGCGGATTATTATTGATGGTACCATGGCGATGCTGGACGACCCACGGGTTAGCTTCATGCCGAAGGCCGACGCTACGGTGGCGGCGGTCGAGGCAGCCTCTATTGTGGCAAAAGTGGCGCGGGATAACTATATGACACAGCTCGATCGGCTGTTTCCGGGCTATAAGTTTGCTAGTCACATGGGTTATGGTACGGCGGCACACACCGAGGCGCTAGCTAAATTCGGCGTGATTAAGGGATTGCACCGGGCGAGCTTTGCGCCGATTAGGCGCCTGTTGAACGCGGTGGCTGAAGCAGAGGCGGCTGAGCGCCATAAGGTCGAGGAAACTATGGGCCGCAAGGCGGAGAGTGTGGCGGCGGATTACCTGGTCGAACAAGGCTGGGAAATCGTAGACCGCAACTGGAAAACGCCGGAATGCGAGATTGATATTGTGGCGAAGAAGGGTAAGGTGTTGAACTTCTGCGAGGTAAAGTACCGTGAGAACGCAGTGCATGGTGACGGCGTGGCGGCAATTACTAAGATAAAATTGCAGCAGATGACCTTCGCTTGCCAGGTTTACCAGAAGATGAACCCGGCCAGTAAATATTTTGACATCATGCTATCCTGCTGTAGCCTCCATGGCCAGCCCATCGTGGTCGATAATTATATCGATAATCTATCGCTAGATTTAATTTAAGAGAAGTGAACAAAACCCACCCAGCGGCGACGATGTCGCCAGCCTGCTTGACGCTTTATAGGGCGGGACTAAGGAATAAAACACTCCCCTATAAAGGGGAGCTGGCGCTTGTAGGTCATCTGAGTGGTTTATTCACCGCTCTTGGAGTCAGTCAAAAACCTAACCAAATTGCTGTGATTGTTCTGTATCCACTTAATTCTGTTCTGAATATCAGTTTGTCCTAACTTAATCGTGCGGGTCAGGGCGCTTTCTTGTAGCAGCGGCGTGAAGAATTCGACGTATTCAGCTAACTCTGATTCGGTGCGCAGGGTAGATCCAGCGGCGCGGGCAAAGTCATCATAGGTCATGTCAGCGCCAAAGACCTGGCGAATCCAATCCCAATGGTCACGCAGCCAGCGCCAGGCAGTGGTGCGGGCATGCGTATTACTAAGCAGCCACGAGGTAAAGAATATGGTATCCTGTGGCTTAATCACGTCGGTATTGGTCAGTGTGTCTAATAGTTGCCGAATCTCGCTAGAATTCTTAGTGCTGGTTAGTGCTGCGGCGATGTCTTGCTTTAAATTAGCATCCTGGCTGGTCTGATATTCCTTGAATAATCGCTCAAATGCTTCGTCGTAGCGCACGGCGGTAGATAACACGGTTGAACGAGTAGCGCTGTCGATATGGGTAATATCCTCGTGCTGATGGTAAATATTTAGCGCATAATCTTTGGCATCGGAGTTCTCGCTGTAGATCGCGCGGGCTAGAATAATCGGTCGCAGTTTCTGATCGTTTAGGTTTAGCTCGGCGTTAACTTGGCTAAATAGCCGTTGCCACTGCCTATTGGTTAGGCGTTCAACGAACTGACGAAACTGCTGATCTTCGGGGCTATCCACTTCTAATAAGATGCTCAGGTTGCTTAGTGTTGACGAAATGGCACTCCACATGGCGAAGTCTTGTTCGCTGTCGCAGTGTTGTAATAATTGTAGTAGCGGCGTAATGGTGCTGTGGTCTGACTGTGCTAGCATTAGGGATTCGCGCAGTAGTTTAATGCGATCAATCACATCCTGCTGATCATAGCTATCCATCAACTTTTGCCACAAACCATCATCATACTTAGTAATGAAATGCGCTCGGTCGCCTAGGTTGAGCTGGAGCTTGGTCGATGGGCTACCGACCATTAGTTCACTCTCGCTCATTAGCTGTGGAAAATCTGCATTATCGGCGAACAGTGGTACCTGCCAAATCGTATCATCCTTGGCGGCTTCGCCGGATGTCAGGTAACGATGTTGGGTTAGACGGTATTCGTCGTTGTTATGCGTGACCTCAATGATCGGATAGCCTGGCTTAGTTAGCCAATTGTCCATTAAGCCTTTAACGTCTAGTCCTGACGCCTCGGATAGATGCTGCCACAAATCATCAACGGTGGCGTTATGATACTGCATCTGCTGGAAATAGCTGGCTAGTCCGCGGCGAAAAGCATCCTCGCCAATGTAGTTCATTAGCATAACCAGGAGTCGCTCGCCCTTACCGTATACAATGGCGCTATCAAACAGAGTATCAATTTCGGCGGGGTCGTTTACATCCTGGCGTACCACCTGCACCTCGGGCAGGGCGTCGCGTTTCAAGGTAAACGGTACGTATGTGGTCTCGAAATCCTTCCAAATTTGGTACTCTGGATGCAGATGATCAACCGTAACGTGTTCCATCAAACTGGCGAAGCTCTCATTTAGCCAAAGGTCGTTCCACCATTGCATGGTCACTAGGTTGCCGAACCATTGGTGAGCCAACTCGTGGGCGATGACCGTGGCGACGTATTCGCGGGTTTCCTGGCTATCCTCGGGCCGGGCCAGTAGGGCGGTTTCGCGGTAGGTAATTAGACCCCAGTTTTCCATGGCGCCAGCACTAAAATCAGGCAAGGCAACGTGGTCGGACTTAGGCAGGGGATACTGAACGCCGAAATAATCCTCGTAAAAGTCAATGGACTGTGTGGCGATATTTAGAGCGTGCTGCAGGGCGCTAGTGTCTTGTGTACGGGTGGCGTAAATGCTGACGTCAACGCCACGCTTGGTTTTAGCGCTTATCTTCTGTAGGTCGCCCGCCACAATGGCTAGTAGATAGGTCGACATGCGTGGGGTGGTGCCAAACTCCCAGGCGTTCTTAACGTGGTGCCCCGGCATGTTAGATAGTACCACCGGTTCGGCGGTCTGGATTTTTAAGGTGAAGGTAGCCTTAGCAGCCGGTTCGTCCACACAGGGGAACAGCTCGCGAGCGTAGTGCGATTCGAACTGAGTGGCAAGTAGTTCCTGTGGCTCACCATTGACTTTGTATTTGCCTAAATATAGGCCGTGCATGTCGGTTTCGTTGATATCCCCACTAAAATCCAGGCGAATCACGTGGGCATGGCCAGTGATGACTAGCTCGTCATGCTGATCCATGTGATAGCTGTCGGTCGGGTTGCCGTCCAGGCGTACCGATTTGATTTTTAGATTGCGGGCATGCAAACGGATCTCACCGCCCACTGTTTTACCGGTAATAGTAACCGTGCCACCGAAGCGCCGGCTGTATTTATCTAGGTTCAGAAACAGGTCGTAATGTTCGGGTACAAAATAGTCGATCAAATGGTTCATGCTAGCATTATAGCATTTTTGACCATGAGCGATTTGTGATATCAGGGTAGTGCGAAAACGTTTTTGGAATAATCCTTTTATCGGATTTTTGTATATTTTGCTAAACGTAAACTTTGTTGTTAGAGGATTAGCGATCATGTGCTAGCTAATTACTCACAACCAAGGTTTACGGTAAAAGACAAAAATATTTTTACGAACACGCACGTGGTCGCTATTTTGTATTGTACACTCCTCAAGTAGACAAGAATGAAACTTGGCGATACTTATAATGTCACCGTAGAATACGCGTCCACGGCAATGCCACCGGTATCACCTGGGCTACCTATCCTGTCTTTACTTGGGGTGACAGCTACTTAATCTCTTTGTCTAGAAACGCTTTTAGCTGCCTAATGATGCTAGGATTATTGGTTTCTAGGGCAATCTCGCGCGTACCTAGCATACTGCCAGCAGTGGTAAAATTATGTGATCCAGTTATGGCAACTTGCTGACCATTGGGCATGGTGAAGATAATGAACTTGGCATGAATGTATCGGTTGCGCCGATAGCAGTTGTGCACGCCCATTAAGAGCTTTTTAGAGCCGATTAATAGCTGGTTCAGTTTGTCTTTAGTCAAGTTTTTGTAATTGAAGTAAATTTCGGAATCCATGGCTTGTATTAAGCGTCCTAGTTTACCGCTGGGGCAGTATTGTGATACTAAGATAGCCGAGCTGGCTTGCTTAGCTAGTGCAAGTGCTCTTTTGTAAATGATTGAATCGGCTAGCTTACCATTGTCAATTAGTAGTGTACCGTATGAAAGCCGAACGACACGATTACGTCGCCGTTCGGGATAACGCTCGGTACGCTCAATGTGAAGTTGCTCGCGCCATAATTGGCTGGCTAGTACTGGGTCGTTGACTCGGAACATATAATCGGCCTGCTTAGTAATGGCGATGTCCTCAGTGTTGACACCGCCAAAGGTAAAGACGGTATCGTCAACGATGAACCACTTGGAATGGGTGCGTCCAGTAAAGATAGGAACGTTGTAGCGCCCCAGCCAGGTAAAATGTGCACCAGCTTCTCTAAATTCGCGCCGGATGTGGTCGGCGGTGCGGTTATCGGTGCCCAGCAGGAACGCTAGTGAAAGTATAGGGTGCTTTTGAGCGTATATAAAGGTTACAAAGTCGGCAGCAACGTGTACATCAATCCCGCGCTTAGCCGCGCAAATAATAGCGTCGATAAGGTCGTTGGTGGATTGATCGCGGAACAAGCTTAGTGATACTAGGCCAATGCGATGCTTGGCGTTATTAACTAGTTTTACAGCTGTCTTAATATAGTCTTTTGGCAGTAGCAGTTTAGGTTGGCTGGCCATGTCGCTAGATATTATAACAAATCTTCAGAACCTTGAATATCTAAATATGTTTATGCTAATATGGTAGTAAATTAATTTAGGGAGGGCATGTGGATATACCAGCTGTATTTTCCAATAAGAGTGACGCTAGTGACGACACAAAGATAAAGCCAACTGATGGCGATAATGTAACAATGGTTCCGTCAGGGCGGACACTACACGATTCAGATACGTTAGATCCTTTGGCGTCGTTTGGCATTGGTGCTAATTTTGGTAATTCAAATAAGGTTAATAAATTTAAGGAAGAGCTAGTAAAAAATAACACTATCAGTACTAGCGATAAGTCAGGCGTGGGCGACTTTAGGAAGATTATGGAGCAGTTCCCATCGCCAGAACCATCGCCAGAGCCAGTAACTTCCGAGCCCGAGACGGAACCATCGCCAGAACCATCGCCAGAGTCAGAGCCCACGGCTACTCCAGCTGCAGCAGTAACTCCTGAACCAATTGATCCTACACTAGATATCACTGATCCAACTAAGATGGATTTTGTAAAAACTTATACTAGCGAGTTCGATGCAGTAACAGAGCGCGCCATGACGGCGGTACGTGCGGTACTTAGCGCCATCGATGACACTGTGCGCAACCATACAAATGATATCAATATCGATCAGTCGGTAAACGAATTTATTGAGAATCCGCCCAAGGATGGTAAGGTTGACAAGTTCGAGGATGCGCAGGATATTGTGCGTCAGATTATGAAGAAGGCAGAAGATTCCAAGACGCAGTCCGAGCAAGCAGCGCGCGAAGCGGCGAAGATTTATGACGACATCCAGAAATTCAAGAAGGACACGGAGGACGAGATCGACTCAATTAAGGCACGTGATGAATTTGGCCGCACAGGCGATCAACGTGGCGTGCCATCTAGCGATCTAGATGCCATTAAGAAATTCATGCATTAGTCTGTAGTTTTTTGCTAGATTAATCTGCGGGTTGTATAATGGGCTTAGTAATTTAAAACTAGGAGGTATTATGTCTGATTGGAACGAAGTTTTAGATGCTGGTGATGTTGATGGCGGCATCATCAATGTAGTAAATGAGATTCCTAAGGGTAGTAATAATAAGATTGAGTGGCGTCGTGATCTAAAGGTGATGGCCTTGGATCGTGTCGAGCCGAAAGTGTTTGCTAAGCCTACAAACTACGGTTTTATACCGCAGACATTGGACGAGGACGGTGATGAATTGGACGTTCTAACCATTACCGATGAACCATTGCCAACGGGCGTGGCTCTGAAGGCACGCGTGTTAGGTGTACTAAAATTTGTTGATAGTGGCGAGGTTGACGATAAGATAATTGTCGTACCGGCGGACGACCGAGAGACAGGTGATAAGTATAAGACAATAGATGATTTGCCGGAACAGCTAAAGAGGCAAGTTGAATTCCATTTTGCTCACTATAAGGATCTAAAGAAGCCTGGTTCAACTGAGGTAAAGGGCATTGAAGGTCTAGAAGAGGCTAAGGCCGTTATTAAGAAAGCTCAGAAGCGCTGGGCAAATAAGTAATATAACAGTTGGTTTTACTACGCCGGCCCACCTCTCCTCTTAAAAAGAGGAGAGGTCTTTTTATTTAGCTTGTGCGCTTTCGCGCCCTAACTGATTGCGCAACTTGCGCCGAGCATGGCTGGTAGCAATCTTGTTTAGCCAATCCACATGCGGTATGACATTCTTGCGCGTAATAACCTCAACCACATCGCCTGACTTTAGCGGCGTATCGAAGCGTACCATCTTACCGTTAACCTTAAAACCAGCGGCTTTCGCAGCAACATCTGAGTGTACCTGGTAAGCGAAATCTAGCGGTAGAGAACCAGCAGGCAGATCAAAAATGTCACCTCGTGGCGAATAAACGAATATGCGATCAGAGAACAGGTTGACCTTGAAGGCGTCAAAATCGACCTGTTTACCAGCACGTAATTTAGCGGCCGCTAGTTGTAGTTCGTGAATCCAATTGAGGTCGGCGGGCATTGGTGCTAGTCCACCCTTACTATAGGCATCCTTTAGTTTATGCTCGTTATAGTGGAATGAGGCGGCGAGGCCACGTTCGGCGTATTCGTGCATCTGCTTGGTGCGAATTTGAAACTCAACCACCTGTCCTTCTGGTGTAGTAACAGTGGTGTGCAGTGACTGGTAGCCATTGCGCTTCGGTCGAGCAATATAATCCTTGATGCGCCCAGGCATCGGAACGTACATCTGGTGTAGAATTCCTAGGATTAGGTAGCATGATGATATATCGTCGGTAATAATACGGAGCGCCATGATGTCATAGATATCATCCATATTGGCATGCTTGGTTAGCTTTTTGTGCAGCGAATAAACCGATTTAATACGGCCGTTGATGCTGGCGGGGATGTGTTCGGCTATCAAGCGATGTTCAACTTCGTCGCGAACCTGCTCAATAGTCTGTTGGCTCTGGGCTAGGCGATCGTCAATTGCCTTGCGTAGCTTCTCATAACGCTTGGGGGCTAGGTATTTGAAACTTAGGTCCTCGATCTCAACGCGTACGCGTCCCATATTCAAGCGGTCGGCTAGCGGGCCAAAGACTTCTAGGCTCTCACGTGCTTTCTTTAGCTGCTTCTCGCGCGATTGATATTCTAGGGTGCGTAGATTATGTAGGCGATCGGCCAGTTTAATGATAATTACTCGTACATCAGAGCCAATGGCAACCAATAGCTTAGTCAGATTGTCCTTGGTGCGAGGCAGATAGTGCGTGATGTCATCGCGCCCGCTGCGGACCTTACTAATTTTAGTAACACCGTCAACTAGCAGCGCTACATCCTCGCCAAATTTGTCGGCGATTTCCTTTAGGTCAGTGCCAGTGTCTTCGGCTACATCGTGCAGTAATCCCGCCACAACTGAATCCCGATCCATATTCCATTCACACAGAATAGTAGCCACGGCAATTGGGTGAATGATATAGGGCTCACCGCTGAGGCGCTTCTGGTCCTTGTGTTTTTCGGTGGCGTAGTCTAGGGCAACTGAAATCTTCTGGAAATCGGCGCTATCGGTAAATTTCTTGTGCGCAAGTCTCAAAAACTCAGTTGCTTCTTTCATGGTCTATTTATTATATCACTAACTAAGTTAAGCGTTGACTGAACAATAATAGCATGATAGCATGAAGGAAACAGCAATATAAAACAAAAAATATAATGTAAGAAAGGAGTGGGCTTTGCTAAATAGATGCTTTAGAGGGTGTAGAGTTGGAGTTCTACTGGCTATTATTATAGTCATGAGTAGTCCTTTGTCGGTCAACGCTCTGCCCTGGATTGATGAATCTAACCAGACGACCTTCTCGCGAGCGTCGGGCAAATTGACGGGTGGCGATACGATTGAAATAACAAACGTTAATTTTTATGGGCCGATTCTAAAACGCTTGGGCAAAATTGCTAGTTTGGGTGTGGGTGATGGCCACTATGTGGCGTTATTGGATAACGGGACGTTGCTAACTTGGGGTGTGAACGATGATGGCCAGCTGGGTAACGGCACCAGGGACTCTACGACGGATAAACAGGCTTACGACATCACAAACTTAATTCACAATAATAATAGCGACGAGATCGAGCGAGTAGTTGCCGTGGCGGCTGGTGCTAGTTCCTCGTTCGCATTGACTGAGCGCGGTCGGGTGTATTGGTGGGGCGATGGTCAGCTTACGCCAACTAAGATGCTAGGCATGCATGGGCAAACGGCTGAGTCGATAAAAGTTGATCGTTCGCAGGGTGATACGGAAGCTGTTATTAAGACTTACGGCGTAAACGACAAGCACGAGAGGGTTAACGAGCAGTTATTTGCCTGGAAGAGCAGTGATGCGAAATACATATTTAATATAGACGACGGCGGGCGTGGCTGTCAAAAGGAATCGCCGTGTGCGCGCGGAATCAGCGGGCTGCGTGGTAAACGCATTAAGGACTATGATATCGCCCCGTTTGGTGGGCATGTAGCTATCCTAAATGATGAGAATGCTCTATTTATATGGAATGGTGAAGGGACGGCGCAGAAGGCTAATTTTAGTTTCAATGATGAACGTGGGCTAGATTTTGTGGCGGCGGGCGATACAAGAGAAGGTAATACTAACCAGATGTATATTCTAGCTTCACGTAGTAACCTGGTCTTTGCCTGGGATGGTGAGATTAGCTCGCAACCGGGTTTCCCGATAAGCTCGCCGATTAAACAGGTAATGACCGATGGCTATGACGGACATTATATTTTGACTGAAACCGGGCAGATTTATATGTTGTATGCGGGTGGCAAGGAGTATCTGCCGCTTGATGCTCTACCTAAAGGTGAGATAGTTCAACGAATGTACGTTAAACCGATTGACAATGATTACGCTAAGGGTACGGTAATTGGATTGACAGCATCGGGGCGAATTTACGAAACCAGTACACATGATGAACTAAACGACGTATCGCGTACGCGTGATATTACGCCAGAGCTGATTTACGACACTGGTGAAGAAGGCGGTCAGATTGACTCGATTAGCTTCGGCGGTAGCGATGTAGATGCAGATGACATTCAGTACAAGGACGGAGATAATTCTACAGTGATCGTGAAAGTACCGGGACAAGTGCGCGAAGGTACGGTGGATGTGGTCGAGCGTGATATTGATGGTAATCAGATACTGCTAGGGTCTTATACCTATGATGACCCAACGCCAGATCCAGAGCCCGATACGCCCAGTGGAGGTAATGAGGCTAATAATAGCGGAGGAGAAAGCGGTAATGAGAATTTACTGCCTAACCCGAATAAGCCCAGTGGTGAGAGTAGCACCAATACCTCTAGTACTAATACATCAGTTAACGATAATACATTAAAGGATATTAAGAATGCTTTGAAAGGCAGCCTAAAAACTAGTGAAAAAGCGTCCAGTAGCAGCTTGACTACACAGAAATCAAGTACTGGGTCGCAGCTACTAAGTAATCCTAATAAGGCAACCTCTAGCGGCAGCAAGATAACCGCGCCTAATACCGGTATATAGTTGAACGAGTAGCTTGCACTGGCGCGATTGGGCTGATATTATATAAACATAAGGGTAATTAGGAGGGCATTTAGCATGGTAAAAAAGATTGCAATTAACGGATTTGGCCGTATCGGCCGCAATGCATTTAAGATTTCACTAAGCCGCGATGACATCGAGGTTGTGGCTATTAACGACCTAGTAGCGCCTAGCGCATTGGCACACCTACTGAAGTACGATTCAACCTACGGTATTTATGATCATGAGGTCGATAGTGATGACCAGAATGTCATCGTTGATGGTAAGAAGTATCGCGTATACAGCGAAACTGATCCGCACAATCTACCGTGGCGCGAGCTAGGCGTCGACGCAGTTATCGAGTCAACTGGGCGTTTCGTGGACCCAGCTAAGGCACGTGCTCATATCGAGGCTGGTGCTAAGAAGGTTGTTATTAGCGCACCAGCTAAGGGTGAAGGCGCAACAACCATCGTCCTGGGCGTCAATGACGGCGCGTTAGCTGATGCTGGCGATATCGTTAGTAACGCATCGTGTACTACTAACTGTATTGCACCTGTAATGTCGGTGCTAGAGAATAATTTTGGTGTCGAGAAGGCAATGATGACAACTGTTCACTCATATACTTCGGATCAGCGTCTGCTAGATGCACCGCATAAGGATCAACGCCGCATGCGTAGCGCCGCTACTAATATTATTCCTACGACTACAGGTGCTTCAATTGCCGCGACCGAAACTATCCCTAGCTTGAAGGGCAAGTTTGGCGGACTTAGCTTGCGTGTGCCTACACCAGTGGCGTCCATTGCTGATATTACCGCTCTAATGAAGCGTAACGTAACGGTCGAGGAGGTTAATGAAGTCTTCCGCAAGGCTGCCAATGAGGACTACTACAAGGGTATCTTGGATGCAACTGACGAGAACTTGGTTAGCAGCGACTTCATCGGCAACCCATGCTCATCGACCGTCGATCTGCCTCTAACTGCCGTGACCGATGGTAACTTGCTGCGTGTTGTAGCTTGGTACGATAACGAGTGGGGTTATTCTAACCGCTTGGTCGAGTTAACTGCTGATGTGGCTAAGAGCGTAGCGGAGTAATGGCTCTATCCAACAACGAGATACTAAGCGTAGCGTCGGCTCTGGATTCGCTAGAGCCAGGCTACCTGCCTGAGCAGATCTTCTACTCGCTGTCACGTCTGTCGGTGCTTACTGCTGCAGAGGTTGTACCCCTGCGTCGTACGCTGAATGGCGAATATGAGGTTTTACTGACTAGACGCCCAGACTCTGACCCATATTTTGGCGGTTTAGTGCACTGTCCTGGTCAGATTTATCGTCCAGGCGACAGCCTAAGTAGTCGGCCACGCAAGGTGATAGAGGTGGAATTGCCGCATACATCGGTGGAAGGCGATCCGAAGCTGGTTCCCGATACTTACATACATGACTATGGTCGTGGCCCAGTAGTTGAGCGCGTTCACTATGTATTTGTGTCGAGCAGCGAGGACGGTGACTTCTATCCAGTGGACGAGCTGCCAGATGACTTGTTGCCTGGCCACGACAAACTGATTAAGATCGTAATAAACTATCTGAATAACGAGGGACGGCAAAAATGATTTATCTAGGCGCAGATCACCAGGGTTATTATTTAAAGAATAAAATTAAGGACTATTTAGTTAAAAAAGGCTATCAAGTTGGAGGAGACTTTAGTAGTACTGAACTGGACCCAGGCGACGATTTCCCGCAATTTGCTCATCAAGCTGCTGAGAAACTAGTTGACGAGGAGAATGACATTGATGTTGCCATTCTGATCTGTGGTGGCGGTCAGGGTATGGCAATGGCGGCCAACCGCATCAAAGGTGTGCGGGCTATTGTAGCAACATCTGTCGATGATGCTAAGTATGGTCGCAACGATAACGATGCTAATTGCTTGTGTCTGCCCGCTAGAGTTCTAGATAAGTCCTGGAATGAGGCGCTATGGAAAGACATTGTCGATACCTTCTTAAATACACCATTTGCTGGTGCTGAGCGTTATATTCGCCGTAACAAAGAATTAGATGAATTATGACAATTATTGAACCGACTATTACTACTAACGATACGACGATCTACGAAATCCGCATGGATGATTTTTTATCCTACGCTCCGCGTATTCACATTGACATTACCGACGGAAAATTTGCACCCAGCCAAACTATTAACTTGAATCAGCTATATTGGCCAGAGGTGAACGAACGCGCGACCAAGATTGATTTACATCTAATGATCGAGCGGCCAATTGATTGGCTGGATCAAATTATTTCGCTGGCGCCTGACCAAGTAATCTTGCATGCCGAAAGCGATGATGCGACGAAAAATCTACCAAAAATCTTTGCCCACCTACGCAAGTTTGATATCCAATGTGGTGTGGCACTATTGCCGCAGACTCAGCCGGCTGATGTGGCGGATTTGATAAAGTTAGCTGATAGCGTGCTAATCTTTGGTGGTCATTTGGGCTATCAAGGTGGTGAGGCGGATCTAACGCAGTTAAATAAGGCTGCCGATATTAAGAAGCTTAATCCAAATGCAGCTATCGAGTGGGATGGTGGTGCTAATGCTGATAATGTCAAGCAGCTAGCTGATGCTGGTATTGATGTTATCAATGTCGGTAGTGCTATCAGTAAGGCGCCAATTGCGAAAGATGCTTACAATAAACTTTGCGCTATAATATAACCATGAACGTGTCAGACGATAAACTAAACGATATTAAATCGCACGCCAAAAACATTCGGCGCAACATTATTAAGATGCTAGCCCATGCCGGTAGCGGCCATACGGCTGGTTCGCTAGATTTGGCGGATATCTTCGCTACTTTATACTGTGGCGAGATCATGAATTACGATCCCAAGCACCCGGACGATCCAAATCGCGATGTACTGTTTTTGTCGGCAGGACATACTTGTCCAGTACTATATGCTACGCTGGCGGAAATCGGGGCGATTAGCGAGGATGAGCTGATGACCTTGCGGCAATTTGGCTCGCGCTTGCAGGGACACCCCGAACGCACCATGCTGCCATGCCTAGAATCGACCTCGGGGCCACTCGGCTGTGGTTTGTCGCAGGCAGCGGGCTATGCTTACGTCAAAAAATATCTAGACCATGACGACCGGCCGCATATCTACGTAGTAACTGGTGATGGTGAGCTGGACGAAGGCAACATTTGGGAGGCGGCGCTATTTGTCGGTAAGAATCAACTAAACAATCTGACGGTATTCGTTGATCGTAACACCATTCAGCTATCGGGCAAAACTGAGGATATTATGCCGCTAGAACCGCTGGCAGATAAGTGGGCAAGTTTTGGCTTTACGGTCGAATCAATTGACGGGAATGATCCGGCAGCGATTTTGGCGACGCTGGGCGAAACACGAAATTCGAACCGACCGGTGGCAATACTAGCCAATACTATTCCAGCTAAAGGCGTAAGCTTTATGGAGGGCGACTATCATTGGCACGGTAAGACGCCGAATGCCGAACAAGCCGCGGAGGCATTAAAGGAGCTAGCATAATGTACCAACTGGATAAAGATTTTGTTAAGGGTAATATTCAAAAAGCGTCGCTACGTAAGGCCTTCGGCCACGCCCTAATGGAAGTAGCGCGTGACGATAATCGGGTAATTGCCCTGACGGCCGACCTGGGCGGCTCGGTGGGACTAGGCGAGTTCCACGAGCAGGTACCTGAGCGTTTTGTTGAAACAGGCATCGAGGAGCAGAACCTGGTAACACTGGCCAGCGGTATGGCGCACGCCGGCAAGATTCCTTTTGTAGCGGCGTATGCAGCATTTAGTCCTGGTCGTAACTGGGAACAGATCCGCACAACTATTTGTCTAAATAACCAGCCGGTGAAAATTATCGGTAGTCATACCGGCGTTAATGTTGGCCCCGATGGTGCAACGCATCAGATGTTAGAAGATATTGCCCTGATGCGAGTATTGCCTAATATGACGGTGCTGGCGCCGGGCGATGCGGTTGAAGCGGCGAAGATGGCGCGGGCGCTAGTGGACTATAACCACCCAGCCTACGTGCGCTTGCCGCGGGCGGAATTTTCGGTATTTAGTGACGAAAAGGCGCCGTTTGTAATCGGCAAGGCCTATGTGGTGCGACCCGATGATGAGGCTTCGATTACCATTATTTCCACTGGATCCATGACAGGCAACGCCATGCTGGCGGCTAATCGGCTGGCGGAACAGGGTATTAGTGCCTCGGTGGTGCATGTGCCAACTATCAAACCGCTGGATCGTGAAACTATTTTACGCGAAGCGGGTAAGAATTCAATCTGTGTAACAGTCGAAGAGCACCAGGTAGCAGGTGGCCTAGGTTCGGCGGTGGCGGAGCTGTTGCTAGAGTCTGGTGTGACGCCACGGGTCTTTAAGCGCATCGGTATTAACGACGAGTATGGCCAGTCGGGTACATGCGATGAATTACTGCATCATTATGGGCTTGACGTTGATGGTCTTGTTAGGCAGATTGTTGACCTGGTACGCTAATGCTATTATAGATATAGGCAATCAAAACAAATAGGAGAAAATATGCTAGATAATCAAGTGAGCTTTTTGGCGATTGGTTCGACTACGCAGGATGTATATCTTAGCAATGTCGATGGTATCGTGCCGGTTTGTCGCAACCCGGAGGACTGCTTTTATGACATTAAGCTGGGGCAGAAAATCTATGTCAACAGTGTCGACTATGAAGTTGGAGGTGGCGCCTCGAACGCGGCGGTTACTTTTGCGCGGGGTGGCCAGCCTGTTACCTTTATGGGCAAGATTGGTATGGATATGTCAGCGCAGGCGGCGTTAAGGTGCTACGCTGACGAAGGCGTGGACTATTCAGCATTGACGATTAGTGAAGAGTACAACACGGACTACTCTACAATTCTGCTAGCCCCCAATGGTGAGCGTACGATATTTACCTATCGGGGCTGCGGCATGTTTTTCTCGCCTGACGATTTTGACTTCAATAAGCTAAATCGAAAGATCGACTGGATTTATCTCACTTCAATGGTTAATCATTTTGAAATCTACGATAAAATTACCGATTTTGCTGTGCAGAATCATTGCAAAATTGCCTTTAACCCTGGTGCGATTGAGCTAGATCATCCTGACAAGCTTAAGAAGGTGCTGCGTAATGTACAAATTCTATCGGTTAATAAGGAAGAAGCACAGCGTATTGTGCCAGGAGATACCTTGGAGGAGTTGTTAAAGAACCTGCGTGAATATTGTCCAGTGGTAATTATTACCGACGGTGCCAATGGTTCGATTGCGACTGATCGACACCAGACGCTGCGGGCTGGTCTATATAAGGATACGACTGAATCAGTGGATCGTACAGGGGCAGGCGATGCCTTCTGTTCTGGCTTTACCTTGCGCTATGCCTTAGGTGATAGCCTGCGCGAGGCGATACATTTTGCAGCAGCCAACGCGTCATCAGTGGTGCAACATGTGGGTGCAAAGCCGGGCATTTTGCGCGGTCGCCCGCAACTCGATCCAATGGATATTCACGAAATTGCGCTATAATGTAATAAATGGCACATGAATTCAAGTTGCGTTCTAAGTATCAACCGACTGGTGATCAGCCTGAGGCGATTGCTGAGCTAACTAACGGCATTCGTGCGGGCGAAAAGTTCCAAACCCTCATGGGTGTCACTGGTTCGGGCAAGACCTTCACTATGGCTAACTTGATTCAGAATACTGGTAAGCCTACTCTGGTACTGGCACACAACAAGACTCTAGCAGCACAGCTGTTCTCGGAATTTAAACAGTTCTTCCCGGAGAACGAGGTTCACTACTTCGTTTCCTATTTTGATTATTATCAGCCAGAGGCCTACATTGCCAGTAGTGACACCTATATCGAGAAGGATAGTCGGATTAACGAGGAAATTGACCGCCTGCGTCATGCGGCAACTTCGGCGCTACTAACCCGTAGGGACGTGATTATCGTGGCATCGGTTAGCTGTATCTATGGTATCGGTTCGCCGGCGGACTACGCGGAGATGTCGGTGGATTTGACGCGAGGTATGCGCTACAACCAAGCCAAATTTATTCGTCACCTGAACGATATTCAGTACCACCGTAATGATATGGACTTTGCGCGCGGTACCTTCCGAGTGCGGGGCGATACCATCGACATCTTTCCGTCGGGACGCGAGACGGCCTTTCGTATTGAATTCTTTGGTGACGAGGTCGAGCGAATTCTAGAAATTGACCCACTGACTGGCGAAGTGCTGGGTTATCCTGATGAGATACGCATTTTCCCAACCAGCCACTATGTGACGCCCGAGGACAAGCTGAAGCACGCTATCGAACAGATTAAGGATGAATATGAGCAGCGGGTTAAATTTTTTGAGGAGCATCAGAAGTATCTAGAGGCTCAGCGACTGACTCAACGCATCAAGTATGACGTCGAGATGATGGAGCAGACTGGTTTTGTGAAGGGCATTGAGAATTACTCGCGCTATCTAACCGGCCGTGAACCGGGCGAGCAGCCGGCGACGCTATTGGATTACTTTCCGGATGACTTCTTGATGCTGATTGATGAGTCGCACATGACTATTCCGCAGGTGCGAGGTATGTATAATGGCGACCGGGCTAGAAAGGAAACCCTGGTGGAATACGGCTTTCGCCTGCCTAGTGCACTGGATAACCGCCCCCTAACCTTCAGCGAATTCGAAGGGCACATTAACCAGGTAGTGTTCGTGAGCGCAACGCCGGGTGAGTACGAGCTAGCTCATTCGCCGAAGCCAGTAGAGCAGGTAATCCGTCCGACTGGGCTGTTGGATCCGAAAATTGAGGTAAGACCAACCGAGCATCAGGTAGACGATATTGTGAACGAGATTCAAGACCGCATTGCCAAGGGGCAGCGGGTGTTGGTAACTACATTGACTAAGCGTATGGCAGAGGACCTCTCGGACTATCTGATTGAAAATGGTATTAAAACCGCCTATATTCATAGTGACATTGATACTTTAGAGCGTAGTGATATTCTGAAAGACTTGCGCACGGGCGTATACGATGCGCTGGTAGGCATCAACCTACTTCGCGAGGGTCTTGACTTGCCAGAGGTGTCGCTAGTCTGCATTGTGGATGCGGATAAAGAAGGTTTCTTGCGTAGTGTGCCAGCACTAATTCAGACTATTGGCCGCGCTGCCCGTCATGTGGAGGGCAAAGTGATTATGTATGGCGACCAGATTACGGATTCGATGCGTGAGGCTATTGACGAAACTGAGCGCCGCCGCTCCATTCAGGATCGCTACAATAAAGAGCACGGTATTACGCCACATTCGGTGGCAAAGGCGATTGATGAGGGCTTGCGTGCGATCATCCCGGTCAAAGATAATGATAAGAAGCCGAAGTTGAATCTAAATAAGATTCCATCGGATGAGTATAAGGATCTGATCGATGACCTGACTTCACAGATGGAACTAGCAGCGGCGAATTTGGAGTTCGAGAAGGCGGCGGATCTACGCGATACGATTACCGATATAAAGAAACGTCTAGATAAGATTGGCTCGTATCGCAAAAATAATGATATAATGTTACCATAAGCTTTAATTATAGGAGGAGTGAGTATGGAAGATAAGCGTCCGGGGGCTGGCCTGTATGCCACTTACGCTAGTGCCATTACTGGTTTTATCGTGGCGCTGGTGTTGGGCGCGGCCGTGCTAATGGGTGGAATTATGCGATTCTTTGATGTGTCGATGATTCTGCCGGTTCTAGGTGGTCTGATCGATACGGGTGTAGTCGCTGTTGCGGCTGGTGTTATCTCAATTGTAGCCATGAACAAGGTTGCCCATTCGGCAGATTCTGGTCTGTTAGTATCTAGTGATTTTTATCGAACGGCTAATGGTGTAGCAAAATTTGTGGCCAAGGCCTTGGCGGTGTTTGGTGCGGCGGTAGCGGTAGCGGCACTACTAGAGATGCTGCTGAGAGCTAGTACTATTGAGTATAACTGGAAGACTTACCTGTTGGGCTCATGCTTGCCGGCGCTAAGCTTGGCGGCTGGTGCATTTGCATCTGGCATTATGATAGAGAAATTCGAGAAGGCTCAGATAAAGCCAAATGTACTGCCTATTGTAGCTGTAGTTGTAGCGGGTGTAGCTCTACTGATGGCGGTCATTGCTGTGGCAGTTAAGAGTAACATTAGCACTACCTCAATCTACAATAGCACCATAAAATACGAGCCAGTAAAACTAAATACCAGTACATACGATTATTAGTGAGGGCTATTATAGATGGATGCATTCCAAATACTAGTGATAATTCTCTCGGCCTTTCTAGGCATATTTCTGATACTGGGTATAGTGCTGCTAATCATGTGTATCCGCGTATCGCGCAAGATTAACAGAATAACGCAGAATATTGAAGAGGCTAGCAACAGTTTACGCGAGGGTGCTGCTGGGCTGGGTAATTTAGTGGTAACCTTGAATCAACTTGCTAGCCCTGCTGTAATTGCACGTATTGTGGTAAAATATATACGTCACTATATAACAAAAAGGAGGACACAAAATGACTGAGAAAAAGAGTTCCGGTGCTGGTAAGTTTGCCCTAGGTGCTCTAATCGGTGCTGCTGCTGGTGCTATTGCCGGCATCCTGACTGCGCCAAAAGCCGGCAAGGAAACGCGGGCAGATATTGGCCGTAAGGCTGGTGAGCTAAAAGACGCTGCTAGTGACAAGCTAGCCGATGCCAAAGACTTTGCGTCAGACAAGCTTGACGATGCTAAAGAGTTCACTTCGGCACGCGTTGAAGACACTAAGAAGTTCTTCAATAAAGAAAAGGCTGCAGCTGCCAAGGAGGCTAAGAAGACCAAGCGTGATATTGAACGTGAGCTAGACGAAGACTAGTTGTCTGCTTGATTAGGCCAATCGTCACGATCGCGTCGTGTTGCCTCCCCTTTGTAAGGGGGAGGTATTTTTGGCTCTAATAATGCTATAATAGATGTAATGAGCGAGGGAATTGACTACAAAAACTATGACTGGAAGCCAAATGACTTTGTGCACCTGCACAATCATACGACCTACAGTGTTTTGGATGGTCTGACTCAATTGCAAGACTTAATTGACAAATGTAAAGAGTTTGGCATGGATGCGGCGGCCATTACCGATCATGGCACGTTATCGGGTGTGCTGGACTATTACAAAAAGGCGAAGGCTTCGGGTATTAAGCCGATCCTAGGTATAGAGACTTACGTAGCGGCGCGCCGGATGCATGACCGCGATCCTGCTAAGGATAAGCAGCGCTATCACTTGACGGTGCTAGCTATGAATAATGAAGGCTTCAAGAACCTGATGCGATTAAGTTCGACGGCTAATCTTGAGGGTATGTATTATAAACCGCGCATTGATCATGAGCTGTTGGAGAAGTACAACGAAGGGCTGATTGTCTTATCGGGCTGTGCGTCGGGTGAAGTTGGCGTGGCACTGAAGACAGGTGATTACGATAAGGCGGTTAAAATTGCGAAATGGTATAAAAACCTGCTAGGCGATCGCTATTATCTAGAGCTGCAGGACCATGGTCATCCGAAGAGTCGCACGCACTGGAAGGTGCAGGAGACTATTAATAATGGCTTAATGAAGATGAGCAAAGAGCTGGATATTCCTCTGGTGGTTACTTGCGATGGGCACTACCTGACTCACGAATATCAGAAGGCACACGAGATTTTGCTGTGTGTGGGCACTGGTTCGTTCCTGTCGGATACCAACCGTATGTCGCTATCAGATTTTGAGCTACATCTAACGGACCCGCGCGATATTATTGACCACTGGAAGGACGACTGTCCTGAGGCGATTATTAACACGCGTAAAGTGGCTGATCGCTGTAATGTCGAGATTGAGCTGGGGCGTATTTTAATTCCAAAGTTTCCAGGTATTCCAGAGGGCGAGACAGAGCATAGCTACTTCCATCGCTTGGTTTATCAGGGGCTGCTGGTGCGCTACTGCAATATGACACTAGAGGAGGCTGAAAAATACAAGGTCGAAGATATTAAGCCGATGCTGCCAGACGTAGTGCGTGAGCGTGCTGAGATGGAACTAGGCGTGATCGGTTCTATGGGCTACGAGGGTTATTTCTTGATCGTCCAGGACTTTATTAACTGGGGCAAGGATCAGGGCTACGTGTTTGGCCCTGGGCGTGGTTCGGCGGCTGGATCGATTGTGTCGTATGGTATTCGTATTACAGATCTGGACCCGCTTAAGTACGACTTGCTATTCGAGCGTTTTCTAAATCCAGATCGTATTTCTATGCCAGATATCGACGTAGATATGCAGGATACTTGCCGTGATGCCATTATCAATTATTGTGCTGACAAATATGGTCATGATCACGTTTGTAACATTGTAACATTTGGCACTATGGCTTCACGGTCGGCTGTGCGCGATGTGGCGCGAGTACTACAAGTGCCATATGCTGAAGCCGATCGTTTAAGCAAGCTAGTTCCAACTGGTCCACAATCGGCACACTTGGGTTCGCTTAAGGATATGCTAAACAGCGATCCGGATATGAAGAAAGAATACGAGACTAACCCGACAGCTAAGCAGGTTTACGATTATTCCATGCAGCTGGAAGGTACGATTCGTAGTCACGGTGTACACGCTTGCGGTATCGTGATTGCGCCAGAGCCTCTGATTGATATTATTCCGCTCGAGTGGGCGCAGAAGGGGGTGGTTTCAACACAGTTCCCAGCGCCGCAGGTGGAGGAAATGGGTTTGCTGAAGATGGACTTCCTAGGTCTATCTAACCTTACGATTATTGATAACTGTCGGCGTATTATTCGCAAGGTTTATCACGAGGAAGTTGATCTGACGCACCTGCCGCTGGATGATGAGGAGACCTATAAGCTGCTGCAGCGCGGCGATACTACGGGTGTATTCCAGCTTGAATCGGCGGGTATGAAGCGCTATCTGAAGGAGCTCAAGCCAACGCATTTTGAGGATATTATTGCTATGGTGGCATTGTACCGACCGGGCCCGATGCAGTTTATTGACACCTTCATTAGGCGTAAGCATGGCCTAGAGCCGATCTCTTATCCGCATCCGTCGATGGAGCCTCAGCTTAAGGAAACCTATGGCGTTTTGGTTTACCAAGAGCAGTTCATGGTGATTTCGAAAGAATGCTGTGGTTTCACGGGCGGCCAGGCCGACACTCTACGTAAGGCCGTGGCAAAGAAGAAAATTAAACTACTAGAGAAGATGAAACCGGCCTTTATTGATGGTGCGGTTGAGAAAGTGGGCGCCAGTCGTGAGGTGATGGAGAAGTTCTGGACTGAGCTAGAGGACTTCGCTTCGTACTGTTTTAATAAATCGCACGCTGCCTGCTATGGTCTAATTGCCTACTGGACTGCCTACTTAAAGGCGCATTATCCAGACGCTTACATGGCGGCCTTGATGACTAGTGACTCAGATAACACTGATCGCCTGACCATCGAGATTACCGAGTGTAAGAAGCTGGGTTTACAGGTGGTTTGTCCGGATATTAATGAATCGTTTAATGAGTTTGCCGTCGTGCCAGGTACTAACAAGATTCGCTTTGGGCTAGGTGCCATTAAGGGTGTTGGCGGGACAGCAATTGAGGATATTCTGGCTAAGAAAAAGGATGGTCCATTCGAGTCGCTAGAGGATTTTGCTAAGCGCGTGAATAGTCGGGTCTGCAATCGTAAGGTGTACGAATCGCTAATCAAAGCAGGCGCCTTTGATTGTTTCCAGCTGAAAAATCCACTGCCGAATGGTTTTATTGGTAGTCGTTCGGATCTATTGTTTAACCTAGATTCAATTATCGCTTTTGCACAGAAATATCAGAAGGAGGCGGCATCGGGTCAGGCCGATCTGTTCTCGATGCTAGGTGATGCTAGTGAGATGGAACGAGCACAGTCGCACCTTGATATGGTTCCATCGCCCAGTCAATCTAGCGATAAGGAGCAACTGGGCTGGGAGCGCGAGCTACTAGGTCTATATCTGTCGGCGCACCCACTGGATCGTTATGATACTTTTTTTGAGGAGCAGATGAATCCGATTGAGAGCATTACCTCGGATCAGGATGGTGCGCTTGCTACCATTGGCGGTCTAATCGCAAGGCAACGTACATTGGTAACTAAATCAGGTACCAAGATGGCTTTTCTGGGCATCGAGGACAAAACTAAGGATATTGAAGTAGTAGTATTTCCGCGCGTGTATGAAACTATGCCGAAAGATCTAGATCCATCGGCGGTACTCAAAGTAGTGGGTCGAGTCAGCGGTAAAGACCGCGAGGGTAATAGACAACCTGATCCCTCAATTATCGCTGACCGCATCGAGGTAATTACTGATGATATCTTAAACGGCTATCTACCAACTGGCACGAAGAAAGGTCCAGTGGATATGTCGACAGTGGGGCAACGCAACAAATGGAGCAAGCGCGGTAAACAAGGCGGGCACAATGGTGATTCATCAGGTGGCTCTGGCGGTGGCTATCGCGGTAGTGGTGGCAGTTACGGCGGAGCGTCCTATGTGGCCGAAGCGCCGGTGCACAAAGCTCCACCAATTGATATGTCGCAGTATAGCGTAGTCGATAGTGCTGAGCCGAAGCGCATGTATGTGCTAGTAAAAGATCCGACTGATGGTAATGCCTTGATGGCTTTGAAAGAGAAGCTGTCGGAGTTCTCCGGTAAAGACCAAGCGATCTTAGTGTTGGGCGAGGATAAAAAGTCGGCTATCAAAATGCCATTTGGCATTAAAGTTTGCCAGCAACTAACTGACGCCGCGGCTAGCATCTTTGGTAAAGAGTGCGTAGCAGTGAAATGACGGCTATACAAGCATGATCTGTATCATTTTATTTTTGAGTGCAAGCGGTTTTGCGATGTCATAAAAATGCGGAAAATCTTGCATCAATCTTAGTTATTTGATGGCTACCACCTGCGGAACAAATAGCGCAAGAGCAATGGAGAGTTCTAAAAAATGGTGGACAAGCTAAATAAACTAGTTAATATAACCAAGTCCCACCCTATAAAGAGTGACAAGCAGTGGCGTAGCCACGCTGGAAGGGTTTAGGGTATGCATCCCATGCTACGCCTGTGAGGTCATGCGCCGTGATACCAGCACTCATAATGTTTACCGCGTCGTCCTCTCGGCAATCTAGCTGAATACAACTCTTATAAAAATATGGCGATAAACTAGCATAAGTGCTAAAATATAGCTATGAAAATTTGGTGGGCAATGACAGCTATTCTGGCTTTCTGTGTTACGGCGTCGCCAGTGGTAGCTAAAAGCACGGCAGCCAGCCCGCTGTACGAAAGAAACCTTACGCTTAGCGATATCCGTGGTGAAACGTTCGAGATAGAGCTACCGAATTCTATAGCTAGCAAGGGCGATCGGTTGCAGGATGTGAACTTTGCTGATGGTGACTGTACTAAGTCGACATTGTCTAGTGACATATCATTTTCTAACCGTACGATTAAATATACCATTAAGCCATATGCTGTAGGTCACGATATGTTTTGTTATAAGATAGCTAGCGACAATGATCAGCTGCGGCAGGGGAAGATAAAACTGAATATTGGTATGCCTAGTAAGGGCCAAAATATTTTAAAAGGCGATGTGTGGGTGGATCATAATCTCGATTACATACAAGATGATGAGCCAAAAGAGTATTCAATGACAGAGCGGGTAGGCTGGACGGTGTACTTATGGCGTGTCGATCTGGTGACGGGCGAGAAATTCTATTTTGCTAAAACGGATACGGCGGGTGAATATGGCATATGGAAATTTAAGAACGTTCCAGCTGGTAAGTATGTGATAACGATGGAAGTGAAGCCAGACTATATGGGTAATCGGTTTTCACCACAACGCCCATATAGCATGCTCGATATTGAGGTGCCGGAAAATATACCAAGGGGTTGTAAGGACGAAAATTCTTTGTGTCTACATGATGACAATAACTTTAAGGTTGCGAAGGCAATTAATGCCAAGGATGATGTGCATGAGATTAGCATTGATAGAATTGGTGATAGTCAAAGCGATATTGTTGATGTACTAGCTAACGATACGGGGCCGAATGGCAGAGATAACAGCATGCTATCAACTGAAGATGCTCAATATGGCTGCCTGCCTAGTTTAGGTGCGGTTGGCCCGAATGATTTACGCATAGATGTTGGCTCGGATACGGCAACATACCATAACATAAAATATAATCTTAGGCCCGGTGCGTATGGACATGATGTGATCTGTTATCGCGCCGGAACTAGCTATCTGCGTTCGCAGATTTTGCTAGAGAGTAAGCTGAGACAAAGCGGGAATCTGTATGCTGGGCCCGTTGATCTAACTAATCCGACGTATTATTTTAATCGAACATCTACTGTAAATGATGCGGCTAAGGCAAACATAACAATTAAGCCTAAAGAGACGGCGAGAATTGAGGGTTTAGCGTACGTTGACTCGAATCTAAACAAGCAGATGGATGACGGCGAGGACTTAGCCAATGGAACAGCTAACCTGGAAACCGATTACTACCAGATAATGTATAATCAGCCACGCATAAAGAGCACGCTAATTACTAGTGGAAAGTTTAGTTTTAATCAACTTCCCGCGGGAAAATTGGACTACCAACTGTCGGCTGCTAACGGTAATCTGCAATCGGATGGGCAAACTTTCCAGATTGGGAATGTGGGTGATACTGTTCAAAAGAAGGTTAGAATGTGGCATCCTGCTATTATTAAAGACATAAAGCTGGACGTGAATGTGGATGACATTCATAGGGCACAGACTTATCAGTTGGCGGTCCTGAATGGCCAAATAGGCTCTAATGGCACAGATGATGATCAGTTGACGGTTGGTAAAATCATTAGTACTGACGCCTGTCCACGTCCCGCTGGTAACTGGGCAATTGATGCTGATGGCAAGCAAATTGTCTACACGCTGCCAGCAAATTACGCCAGCGACACGGTGTTATTTTGCTATCGAATTAATAATATTTATACAGGCGAAAGCTATGACGCTAAAGTGACGATAAATCTGCATATTCTACGCAATAGTACCATTAGTGGTACGCTGTACTTAAACCGTAATTTAACCGATGGCAACGTATTTCTACCCAATGATGCACTGGCCAATGTCTCGCTAGTGCTGCTGGACGACGATAATCACCGCATGGCAGCTGTAACTACCGATCAGAATGGTCGATATGTCTTTGGCGGATTGGCGGCGGGTACGTATCATGTTTCTCTAGACAGTGGGGCTATTGCATCGAAGGGTGATGTTGGGTATACTAATAATATTAAGTCCGGCCGTAAGGTCGGAGTTTTTAGTAAGTATAAGGAACTCTATACGAAAGGAGAAGTATGGAAGGACTAAATATTAAGCAGATGACTGCGGCGATTCACGCCTTGGCCGAGGAAAAGAACTTGACTGAGGACGAAGTTGTATCGGCAATCGAGACTGCGATTGCTGCGGCTTGGCGCCGTGATAATGGCGATCGTGACATGAACGTGCGGGCAATCCTGAATCAGAATGATGGTACAGCCAAGATTATCGTGCATTGGGACGTGGTTGAAGAGCCAGAAGGCGCAGGCCAGATTAGTCTAGAAAAGGCCAAGGAGATTGATAAGGATGCACTACTAAATGGCCAGATTGAGCAGGAATATGAAGCAACTACTTTTGGCCGGGTGGCAGCTATGACGGCAAAGCAGGTTCTAGTGCAGAAGCTACGTGAATTTGAGCGCGAGTCAGTAGCACGCGAGTACGACGACAAGGTGGGCACTTTGGTTACTGGCGCTATTACCCGAATTGAACCACGCGTGGTACGAATTGAACTAGGTCGGGGTGAAGGTATTATGCCGGCTAGCGAGCAGATTCCGGGCGAGCGCCTGGTAGTTGGCAATCGCATTCGTGTACTACTAAAGAACATTGACCGCGACAACAACCGTGGTCCAACTATTATTCTGTCGCGCGGCGATGCGGACTTTGTAAAATTGCTGTTTGAGCAGGAAGTGCCAGAGATTGAGACCGGTGCCGTAGAAATTAAGGGCATTGCTCGCGAGGCTGGCCGCCGTACTAAGATCGCAGTCTACAGTAGCAACAATGAAATTGACCCCGTGGGTACATTTGTCGGTTCGAAGGGTATTCGGGTGCAGGCAGTCATGAATGAGATTGGCGATACTGAAAAGATTGATATCGTAACTTACGATACAGATATTCGTAACTATATCGCTAATGCCTTAAGCCCAGCCGAGATTAACAGCATTGAGCTAGATGATGATGCTAAAACAGCTAAGGTCATCGTGCCGGCCAATCAGCAGTCAGTAGCCATTGGTAAGCAGGGACAAAATGTGCGTTTAGCTTCGGTTCTAACTGGCTACAAGCTAGATATTGCTACAGAATAGTGTAAAGCTTTCGATTTCTGAATAAATGCGAAATACAGAATTAGCACTCTAGACAATAGAGTGCTAATTTGCTAATATGGAATTATGGAATTTAATAAGAAACTCACTGATGACGCTAGAGCATCTCTCGTACACGCAGAGATGTTCGCGGATTTGTCTAACTCTAAGCAGGTTGGGACTGAACATATCCTACTAGGCATGATGAATCAGGTTACATCTGTGGCGTGCAAGATTCTGGGTGAGGCTGGTGTAAATTTCGGTGACCTAGCTTCGCTAATGAACTTAGCACCAGCAACCATCGTGCGTGCGGGCGGTCAGAGCAAGGGTTTCTCGGATGCGCTTAAGATGACCTTAAGGGTGGCAGCTGAGGTGGCTACTCAGTACCATCAGGACTGCTGTGGCACGGAGCATATCTTGTTCAGCTTGATGACGCAGACCAACTCGACGGCCTATCAATTGCTAACCAAGCTAGGTGTTGACACGATGGAGATTATGGCTAGCTTGAACGACTATTTAGAGGGAACCAACCGATCGGATACCGAGGCGGCGGATGCGTCGCGTCTGAACATTAAGCGCAACGTTCAGGGTGGTAGCTTTCTGGCTAAATATTCGCGTGATCTGACTAAGATGGCTAAAGATGGTAAACTTGATCCAGTTATTGGTCGAAATCGTGAGATTGAACGCATGATTACCATCTTAAGTCGTCGTACTAAGAATAACCCCGTGCTAATCGGTGAAGCTGGCGTGGGTAAAACGGCAGTAGTTGAGGGCTTAGCAGAGAAGATTGCCGGTGGTGATGTGCCAAGCTTTATTGCCGATAAGAAAATTATTCAACTGGATTTAGCAGCGCTACTGGCGGGTACTAAATTCCGGGGTGAGTTTGAGGATCGCTTGAAGCGTGTAATCAATGAGGTTAAAAAAGATAAGGACCTGATAGTCTTTATTGACGAGCTACACCTACTGATTGGCACGGGCTCTGGTAATGATGGCGCTATGGATGCAGCTAACATTCTAAAGCCGGCCTTGAGTCGGGGCGATTTTCGTCTAATTGGTGCTACTACTAGCGACGAATATCGTAAGTTTATCGAGAAGGACTCAGCCTTAACTCGACGTTTCCAGGAAATTATGGTTAACGAACCTAGTGTATCAGATACTATTAAAATCCTGCAGGGCTTAGCACCAAAGTACGAAGAGCATCATCACGTTAAGATTAGCGAGAATATTATTAAAGAAGCGGTGCGTTTGAGCCAGCGCTATCTGCCTGAGCGCAAACAGCCAGACAAGGCGTTAGACGTGATTGACGAGACGGCAGCGAGGGTGCATATTGCCAATGCTACTAGTAAAGTTTCGCAGGATTTGGCTAAGTTTAAGGCTGAAGCCGGACGCTTAAATGCTGAAATGGAATCGGCAGTCAATGACGAGAACTATGAGAAGGCTGCTCTGCTCAAGATGCGCGTTAGCCGCTTGAACGAGCAGATCGAAAAACTGGAGCAAGACGAACATGCCGGTGCGGCTTCAGCTGTTAAGTTAAATGATGTCGCACGGACCGTTAGTGTGATGACAGGCATACCACTAGAGCAGTTACAACGTGATGAAGCGGTTAAACTGGCTAATCTAGAGAAGCGCTTAGGCAAGCGTATTATTGGGCAGAAGCAAGCGGTGGCGGCGGTGGCCGATGCAATTCGTCGTTCACGGGCGGGGATTTCCGACCCGCGGCGACCGATTGGCTCGTTTATCTTCCTTGGCCCAACGGGCGTGGGCAAGACTGAGCTAGCTAAAGTGCTGGCGGATGAAGTCTTTGGTAGCCGTAAGAACTTGATTAAGATTGATATGAGTGAATTTGGCGAACGTCATACGGTAGCACGTCTAGTAGGCGCACCGGCTGGCTATGTTGGCTACGATGATGGTGGTACGCTGACCGAAAAGGTGCGTCGCCAACCATATTCAGTGATCTTGTTTGATGAGATTGAGAAAGCTCATCCAGAGGTCTTTAACATTCTGTTGCAGATTCTAGAAGATGGTACGCTAACTGATGGCCACAACAAGACCGTGGATTTCCGCAACTGTGTAATTATCTTGACTAGTAACATAGGTGCTAACGAAATGACGACCAATAAGGTGGGCTTTGTGGCTAGCGACGTGCCAGATAATGGCCATCGTGTTCAAGATCGCAATGAGGTAATGAGTTTGCTACAGCAGAAGATGCGGCCAGAGCTATTGAACCGTTTTGATGAAATCATCATGTTTAATGCGCTGACGCGTGCCGAGGTAAATCAAATCTTCGACCTGATGATTGACGACCTGAATAAGCGATTAGCTGTTAAGGGCGTTGGCCTAACAGTTAGTAGTCGAGTCAAGCGTAATCTAGTAGATAAAGGCTTCAATGCTAAATACGGTGCTCGACCGCTACGGCGGGTGATCCAGAAGAGTCTGGAACACTTACTGGCCGAACAGTTGATTCGGGGTGATATCAAGCGCGGAGATATGGTGCGTGCAACAATGAAAGATGGTGAAATCGTCCTGCAGTCCGAGAAAGAGTCGGCGTCGACTAAGTCGAACAAAGTTGCGGTATAATAGACTAAATGGTAAAAGCGAGGAGCAAATATGTCTGCCAGCAGTGCGGTACCAGCTATCCGAAGTGGTCGGGTAAGTGTGAAAACTGCGGAGCTTGGAATAGCCTGGTTGAACAGACGCCAGTGGCCGAGGGTAAATCAGCAGTAGCACGTTCGGCGGGTAAGAAGATTGAGGCTGAACGGATTCGTGATGTGCGGGTAGATAAGGTTTCGACCCGCATTAACACGGGCTTTCTAGACTTAGATAACGTGCTGGGTGGCGGTCTAATGCCGGGCGGTGTGGTCTTGGTGGCTGGCCAGCCAGGTATCGGTAAGTCTACTATCCTAATGCAGATCGCTAGCTATATTTCTAAAGGCAAGAAAGTACTGTACGCCAGCGGTGAGGAGTCGGCCTCGCAGGTGAAGTTACGAGCGGAGCGCTTGGGTGCCACTGAGACGGACAATCTGTATCTTGCTGCGACCACTAGCGCCGATGATGTGGCAGCGACTATCCAGGCGGGTGGTTATGAACTGGCGGTTATCGATTCCATGCAGACTATGTCCATGGCGGAAATCGCCAGTGCGCCGGGAACGGTAAGTCAGATTACAAACTGTGCCAACATTATTATTCGGGCGGCTAAACTGGCCAACACAGCGGTGATTCTGGTCGGCCACATTACCAAGGATGGCTCCATTGCTGGGCCGAAGATTCTGGAGCATCTAGTGGATGTGGTACTGAACTTTGAGGGCGATCGCTACGGTGGCTTTAAAATTATTCGGGCGGTGAAGAACCGATTTGGCTCGACCTCCGAGGTGGCGATTTTTGATATGACCCGCGAGGGGCTGAAGATTGTTGAGAACCCCTCGGCGGCGTTATTGGCCGAGCGGGCAGATACTGATGGTAGTATTGTGCTAGCTGGCATGGAGGGCAATCGGCCGTTATTGGTGGAGATTCAGGCACTGGTTAATAAAACTAGCTTTGGCTACGCTAAGCGTGCAGCATCGGGCTTTGATACTAACCGCCTAATTCTACTGATTGCTGTGCTAGAACGCCGGACTAAGCTGGATCTATCTGATAAAGATATTTTTATCAATGTAGTGGGTGGAATTAAATTAAATGACCGCGCCTCGGACCTAGCGGTTTGTATGGCGATTGCCAGCGCGGCGGCAGAGCGTAAGCTGCGCGATGGGGCGGTGGTGTTTGGCGAGGTTGGTCTAGGTGGCGAAATTCGTAGTGCTACCATGGCTGAGAAGCGTATTGCCGAGGCAAAGAAACTGGGCTTTAAGTACGCCATCGGTCCGCAATCGGCCGCTCGCAATAAATTTGTCATCCCCGCCACTGACCTTCGCGATGCCCTGAATCAGCATTTGCGGTAATGATGTTATAATATAACTAGTTATGAGTTTGAGTCTATCAAGTTATAGGGGGTCACGTGACCTCTACCCGTCGGACATGCGCCTGCGCAACTATATTTTTAGTGGCTGGCGTAAAGTTGTTGAAAGTTATGGCTATCAAGAATACATGGCGCCAATGTTGGAGCCACTAGAAACCTATGCGGCTAAAAGCGGCGAGGAAATTGCTAACGAGCAGACCTATGCCTTCGAGGATCGTGGTGGTCGTCATGTGGCGATTCGTCCAGAGATGACACCGTCGGTTACACGGATGATTGCGGCGCGTCGTCAGGAAACACCACTACCAGCACGCTACTATTCCATTGCTAACTTTATGCGTTACGAGCGCCCACAGCACGGACGCGAGCGCGAGTTCTGGCAGCTAAACTTTGATCTATTTGGTGTTCCAGGTATTGCCGGCGATATCGAGATTATCCACCTGAGTCATGACATCGTGAAACACTTTGGTGCGACCGACGAAATGTTTACTATTAAGGTTAACGATCGTCGCTTAACGAACTTCATTATGACGAGCTACCTAGGCCTAAACGACGAACAGGCCGGGCGCATGATTAGGCTGCTAGATCGCTTTGACAAGCTGCCGCGCGAAGCTTTTGATGAGCAGGCACGGGATATTATTGGTGATAACGCAGCGACCTTTGATAAACTAAACCAAATTATTGCGGTAACTAGTCTGAATAGTTTGCCGGACGAAGTGAGGAACTCGGATGCTGTACAGCCGGTAATCCAGGTGCTGGATGGGCTAAAGCGGCTGGGCGTTAACAATGCCGTTTACGACGTACGACTGATGCGCGGCTTTGATTACTATACTGGCATTGTCTTTGAGGCATTTGACGAGGCGCCTGAGAACCGTCGGGCTATGTTTGGCGGTGGTCGTTATGACGGGCTGGTCGCCATGTTCGGCGTGGAAACTTTGCCGGTGGTTGGGGCGGCGCCAGGTGAAACTATGTTTATGGAATTTCTGCGAGCCCACAAACTAATTCCAGAGCTAGCGCCGACGGTAACGACCTATGCGATTCCGCTGACTGACGAGATAGCGGTGGAGAGCCGCGTGGTCGAATTGCGTCAAGCAGGTATTAACGTCGCGGTCGACACTACGGATCGCAAGATGGATAAGAAGATGAAGGCGGCAATTAAGCAGGGTGCCAAGTGGCTGATCTTTATCGGTGACGAAGAGGTGCAATCAGGTCAGCTACAGCTAAAAAACTTGACTACTGGTGAGCAGGAGCACCTGACAGCGGAGCAGATTGCGGTAAAAATTAACGGTTAATCAGATATCTGGTAAAATAGGAGCATTATGGATTACAAGAAGAAGGAAATTAGCAAGAATAAGTTTGAATACACGGTAACCGTGTCAGCGGACATGATTAAGCAATGTCACGATAAGGCGGTTAAGAGCCTGGGTAAAGATGCTAAGGTATCAGGTTTCCGCAAGGGGCATGTACCAATGGAGGTCCTAGAGCGGGCGATTGACCCAGCGCGCCTGGCTGATGCTGAAATTAACGAGGCGGTTAACACTACGGTGATTGAGCTGATTGAGAAAGAGGACATTCAGCCGCTAGATCAGCCGGTAATTAGCTTGACTAAGTATGTACCGAATCAGACGATTGAATATACCGCGACCATTGAAATTGTGCCACCAGTTAAGTTGGCTGATGTGAAGAAGCTAAAGACCAAGCGGCCTGAGGTTAAGGTTGAGGATAAAGAAGTTGATGAGGTAGTTGAACGTTTACGCACTAATGCTGCCGATAAGACAGCGGTTGATCGTGCGGCCAAGAAGGGCGACGAGGTTATCATTGACTTTACTGGCTCGATTGATGGTAAAGAGTTCGAAGGTGGCAAGGCTAAGGACTACGAACTGAAGCTTGGTAGCGGCGCCTTTATCCCTGGCTTTGAGGAAGGTATTGAGGGCCATAAGGCAGGCGAAGAGTTTGATGTAAACGTGACCTTCCCTGCGGAATATGGCGCTAAGGAATTAGCGGGTCAGAAATCGACCTTCAAAGTTAAGCTAAGCAAAGTTAATGAGCTAAAGCTATCAGAGCTAAACGATGAATTTGCCAAGAGTATTGCGCCGGACTTTAAGACTCTAGCCGACCTAAAGAAGGATATTCGCACTAATCTAGAACAGAGCCAAAAGGCCGAGGCTAAGCAGAAGTTTGAAGATGACTTGCTGAGTGAGTTGGCCGAGAAATCAGACGTTGACGTGCCAGAGGTGCTAGTTAATGATCAGATGCCACAGATGGAGCAGCAGTTTACCCAGGGTCTAATGTATCGTGGTCTAGACCTGGATGGTTATCTAGCACAGAAGAAGCTAACTAAGGACGAGTGGGAGAAGCAAGAGCTGCGCCCAGCCGCCGAGAAGCGCATTCGTAATAGCCTGGTAATTAGCCAGTTTGCCAAGGATAATCACATTGAGGTAACTACCGAGGAAATTAAGAGCTATCGCGATAAGATTCTGGACCGCTATACCAACGAAAACATTCGTAAGCAGTTTGAAACACCGGAATACACTCGTCAAATTGCGCAGCAGCTAGCCACCGAGAAGGCTATGGCGAAGCTGGTTGAGCTAGCTGGGAAATAGCTAGAATAAAAGCCCCGCCATAAAGGCGGGGTATGGACGATAATTATAATACGAGCATTTCTAAAATATTAGATTGCTGGAGTTTATTAAACTCCAAAAGATGCAATAGGACAGTAAAGTTCCTAAAACAATAACAACTGATTTAAAGAATGATCTAATATAGATACAATTAAGTGCATTTTGATAATCATAATGCAGGAATATTAGCAACTAGAGCATTAGAATATTCTTTATCGGACAGTTATAAAAGAATTGATGCCCCAGCACAAAGCGAAAAATACAAACTGGGAAGCAGGTATCAAGTTAAAGAAAGATAAAAAGGAAGTCTTGGTGTAGACTAAGACTTATGCCTTAGCTAGCACTGCAAATGCTCCTAACATCTACTGATAAGCTAGAGATACCCTAGAACCTTTTAAAACCACAGCTTCATTTTTTGCAAAAATAGGTAAAATGCGGTATAATCTATAAAGAAATTTTAAGCTAAAAATAGTAGTTTGACGTAGCTGGGAGGTGCAAAAATGTATAAAACTGTTGTTATAGAATACTCTCCAAGGGCAGACGCCATGGCGAAAAAGATAGAAGAAAAATCTAATGAAATGTTAGAAGATGGATATAAATTGGTAACAATGTCTATAACCAATTCCGCAAAAGCAATATTAGTATTTAGAAGGCTCTTAAAGAATGCTTGATATTTAAATATAACGCGATGTATTGTTTTATGAAAAAATTAAAAACGGGAATATTATTAATTTTATTGGGAAACTTGTTATATTTAGCATATATCTATTTCTATGGCAATGAAACAAATGATTTTAGTAATTTTAGTAGTGGCTTTTTATTGGGGCTATCTATCGGATGCAACCTTGTTGGTATTATTTTAGCTGTGGCATATATGTCTAAAAAATAATAAAGATAAAATAGTACTTCCTAAAGTAGTAAAACTATGAAAAAAGATTTAAGCGCCAGACAAAAAAGTGCTGATAAGGATTTAAACATTATTATATCTGCTACTATAATACCACTAATTATTTATTTGATTTTTGGTAAAAATATTATGAGTTTTGCGGGGATAAATGAAGTAAATATATGGTTAAGGTTTATCCCTATTATGCTAGTTCAATTTGGTCTAGCAGGTTTAGGCAGTTTAATAGTAATTTGCTATAGAAAAGAAAAACTAAAAGAATATGGACTAATAAAAAATAATTTTCTCAAGACAATTATATTGTCAATTCTAGTATGTATCCCATCTATGATTTTTCTCTTATTGAATAATGAGATAGATTCATACTTGCCATTTCAAAATTGTGCTTTTGCAAAGTCGTTTTTAAATTCAAGTTTTCCAACTAATGTATTAGGATATATGCTAATAGCATTGATTTGGGGATTCGCAGAAGGATTTAATTATATTGTAATATCTAGAAAAATAAATGATAGATTCATAAGTAAAAATAAATTGTTAAATTATGGTGCTCTTGTATGTGGAATTGTATGTATATTAATTCATGGTATGATTGGACTTGATTTATATACCATTTTTGAGGCACTCTCTACATTTATAATAATTTATGGTATGTTAGTGATTAAAGATGCAACAAATAATGCTTGGGGTTGCATATTTATATTCTTATTTTTCTGGAATGCTATATAATTAGATAATCTATAAATTTGTTAGTAGAAAAAAGATATGAAAAAAGAAAAAGTTTTCTTTAATTTAATGTTATAGTATCAATAGTAATCGGAATAATACAATTTTTCGAAGTGTCCAAATTAGTAAATTGCATTTTTGGAATAATCACTATAATTTTTGGAGTTATTGGCTATATGGTAAAGTTAAAAATAAAACAATCAATGAAATAGATGTTTCCGCTGAATTAAGGAAGAGTGATTATAAAAAATGAAAAACGAAAATAGAAAATCAAATAACGAAAAAGATAGCTATTTAGCAATTAGTGTGTGCTGTGGAGTAAGTATTGGTATTGCTATAGGTGTTGCTACTGATAGTATGAATGTTAGTCTAGCTTTAGGAATATGTATTGGAACGGTAGTGGGCTTATTAATGGATAAAATAAAGGCAAGAAAGTAAAATATGAAAAATATAAAAATGCCAAGTAAAATTAGAAAACAAAAATTGGCTATGCTTTGTGTTGGAGTATCTCCTTTTGAAAAGCTGTCGTTTAATAAAGTCTATGAACCTTGGATGAAAGCATTAATGGATGCAATGGGGGAATGTGATTGGACTGATAAGAAATATTTAAAGCCACTATTAGATTACATTTGATAATTAACTAGGGAATAGTAGTTGTATAGGAGGATAAAATCATGAATATAATAATATATGGTTCTAAGTATGGTACTACAAAACAATATGCAAAGGAACTATCAAAAAAGACTAATATCAAAGCAGAAGGCTATGAGGATATAAAAACTATAAATGAATATGAAACAATTATATATATTGGCGCATTGTATGCCGGAGGAGTTTTGGGAATGGCTAAAACTTTTAAAAAAATATCTAATTGCAAAAATAAGAAAATAATAATTGCAACAGTTGGATTATCGGATCCTATGGACGAGGAAAATATAAATAATATAGAAAATAATATGAAGAGACAACTTTCAAATGAAATATACAAAAAAGCATCAATTTATCATCTAAGAGGAGGAATAGACTATTCTAAGCTTAACTTTCTACATAAAACAATGATGAGAATACTCTATGAAAAAGCAAAAAGTTTACCAGAAGAAAAGAAAACGACAGAAGATAAATTGATGATACAAAGTTTACTACAAAAAGTAAACTTTGTAGATTTTTCTAGTTTAGAAAATATAATTGATGAAATTAAAAAATAATTTGCTCCTTAGGGGATTGTAAAAAGAAAACCACTGATGTTTCTAGCTACAAGATCTAATACTGAAGCAGTAGACAACAAGTGCGCTAAATCCAGCATCAACTGGGTATTTAGTTGAATATAATAATCAGTATTGGTTGGATTGCTTGATGGTGTCTCACTAGTGGCTGTCCCAGAAAAATATACTGGAAATAAAACAACAGACATTGTAGACTATATGTTTATTTATGTAAATAAAACTAGTAAATATGGTAATGATGCAATCATATATGCTAAATATTTAGTCAAAGCAAATTATAATGAAGCAGCTGAATCTGAAATTGATACATTATTAGAGGAAGCAAGGACAAAATCAACTATTGGTAAAACAGCATGCAATAGCATACAATAAAAAGGTATTTCTGTTGGTTATTTAGATAAGAATGACTATTAATTAATATTAAGTGTTAGTATTTTATAAATAATTTTAATGCAGTCATCCAGTAGAAGAATAGCAATTGAAAGTGAGGTTACTATATGGAGGAAGTTTTAAAAATAACCAATGTCAGCAAAAGCTTCGGCAAGGTAAAAGCCGTTAACAATATTAGTTTTAGAGTAAAAAAAGGCGAAATGTTTGCTTATCTCGGTGTTAATGGAGCTGGTAAATCAACAACAATATCAATGATATGCGGAACTTTTAAAAAAGATAGTGGAAGTATACTAGTATGCGGAGAAGATATAGAAAAACATTCAAATTATATAAAAAATAAAATCGGTGTGGTTTTTCAAGATTCTGTTTTAGATCAAACATTAAGTGTGTATGAAAACTTAAAATATCGTGCCAGCCTATACGATATTACGGGAAATGAATTCAAGGAAAGATTTAAAGAATTATCAAAAATGTTTGAATTAAACGAAATCAAAAGTCAAAAAATTAAAACTTTGTCTGGCGGGCAAAGAAGGAGAGTCGATATTGCAAGAGCGATTATTCATAATCCAGAGTTTTTAATTCTTGATGAGCCTACGACTGGGCTAGATCCAAATACAAGAAAAAAATTATGGAATATAATAAGGGATCTAAGAGAACAAAATGGAATGACTGTTTTCTTAACAACGCATTATATGGAGGAAGCTGCAGATGCTGATTTTATAATAATAATAGAAAAAGGTAAAATTATTGCCGAAGGAACTCCTTTAGATCTAAAGAATAAGTATGCCAAAGATACAATAACTATTTATAATGTTGAGGAAAAGGATGTAATGAAGCTAAAGCTACCCTACACAAGAATTAGGGATGGTTTTAAATTAGAAGTTGATAACACCAGCGTAGCAACTGATTTGATAATAAAAAATAGAGATGTATTTAAAGATTATGAAATAGTAAAAGGTAAGATGGATGACGTGTTCTTAAATGCTACTGGAAATGAATTGGGGACATCAGATGAAAAAAGTAATTAATTTAACTATCAGAAATATAAAAGTTTATTTTAGTGATAAAGGAATGTTCTTTACGTCATTAATTACTCCAGCAATCTTATTGGTTCTATATTCTACATTCCTAGCTAATGTATATAAAGATGCTTTTACAAATTCTATCCCTGATGGAATAGAGCTGAGTAGCAAATTGCTTAATGGTTTGGTAAGCGGCCAATTAGTGGGTTCATTATTATCTGTTTCATGCATAACAGTTGCTTTTTGCTCAAATATGTTAATGGTTCAAGATAAAGCAAATGGTAGTATTAAGGATTTGATGATTACGCCAACTGATAAGAAAACCTTGGCTATATCATATTTTTTAGCATCATTTATATCTACTTTAATTGTTAATCTGCTCGCATTAGGATTATGTTTGATATATATTGCAAATAGTGGCTGGTTTATGAATATAATGGATATATTGCTAATAATATTAAACGTTGTGGGTTTAACCTTATTCGGATGTATTTTATCATCGTTAATAAATTCATTCTTAAGTACACAAGGTCAAATTTCTGCTGTTGGCTCGATCGTTAGCTCTATGTATGGGTTTATTGCGGGGGCTTATATGCCAATGAGCCAATTTGGAGCTGGATTAAGAAATGCACTGTTATTTTTACCGACCACTTATGGGACTGCATTAATGAAGAATTCAGTTATGGCAAGTACATTTAGAGAGCTTGAAAAAATAATTCCTAGTGATGCAATAAATAGTTTAAAAGAATCTATTGATGTAAGATTAATGTTCAATGGTGATGCTGTTGGTATAACAACAATGTATTTTATCGTAATAATAACAATAATCATTCTTTTTGTAATATACATTTTAAAATATATGTTATGTAAAAATAGGTAGTTAATTAGTGCAAATTACAAATTCAGTAATTAGCTTTAAAACAATAAATTAGAGGAGAGAACGAACATAGGATTCGTGAATAAAACTAAATGCTAAAGCATTTAGTAAGATAAATGCTTTAGCATTCTTTGTACATTATTTTGGATCTCTTATTTACTGGGATTATATGGCTACACTAAACAAAGATTATATACTTGTAGCATTTTCTCTACTTGCTTGGGCAGGTGAAATATTCTTTTAGCACTCTAGACAATAGAGTGCTAATTTGCTATGCTAGAATTATGAATAAACCGACAAATTACTTGGTGCCAACTGTAGTGGAAAAATCATACGACGGCGAGCGCGCTTATGATATCTACTCGCGCCTATTAAAGGATCGTATTGTTTTCCTGGGTGACGAGGTCAATCCAGCAACCGCTAACCTGGTAGTGGCGCAACTGCTGTTTTTGGATCAGCAGAATCACGATGACATTAGTTTTTACATCAACAGTCCTGGTGGTTCGGTGTATGACGGACTGGCTATTCTAGATACCATGAATCTGATTAAATCCGATGTGGCAACCTTTGGTGTGGGCTTGCAGGCCTCCATGGGAGCAGTACTGTTAGCCAGCGGGACCAAGGGCAAGCGCTACATGCTGCCCCATGCCCGCACTATGATTCATCAAGTGGCGTCGGGGACCAAGGGAAAAATTACCGATATGGAAATCGACCTAAAGGAAGGACTGGAGCTAAAGAACGAGCTAATTGACATCCTAACTGCCGCTACTGATCAGGACCGAGACAAAGTCCGTAACGATATGGAGCGCGACTACTGGATGACTGCGAAAGAGGCCAAAGATTACGGTCTGATTGACCACATTATTGAAACTAAGTAGATGCTATTAATAATTCTACTGCTGTTTGCGATCTTTATCGGCTACGGCATTCTGTTTGGCGCGCCGTATCTGCCCACTCGTAAAATCTGGGTGAAAGACGGGCTGGATTTAGCTAAGGTTGGCAAGCGTGATGTGGTGGTTGATCTTGGCTCGGGAGATGGCGTGGTGCTAAAGCTAGCACTGCAGCATGGCGCTAAACGTGCGATAGGCTATGAAATAAACCCGGTGCTAGTTCTGATTTCGCGATTTCGCCTGTGGCGTTATCGCAAAGTCGCCAAGGTATATTGCCATAATTTCTTGCGCGCCGATTTGCCGGCCGATACCACCGTAATCTACATCTTTGGCGTTGCCCGCATCATGGACGATACCCTTAAATACCTAAAGGAGCAGAAGCATCATCTAAAATGCAGACAGCTAAAGGTCGTTAGCTTTGCCTTTGATATCCCTGGTCTCAAGCCCGTCGCTACCAAGAACGGCATGAATCTGTATCTGTTGTAAGTAGCAGAAATTACCAGACGCAGTGAGGCGATCGAAGAGAAGTGAATAAAACCGCCCTAGCAGGGACTAACGTCGCTGGTTGCTCCGCTCTTATGGCGGGGACTAGGCGTCAACTGTACACGTAATTACGGTTGCCATTGCTAATGATTAGCATTTATAAGTGGCTTTGTTTGCGGAGGCTCTATGCTAAGCATTGAGATATCGCCTGCTTTTGCCAGTAAAGCTTGATTACAGCCACTCCTCAGAGCAGCTAAGGGGCTATTTACTTATTCTATGCTGTGAATCTAAGGTATCACTCGTGATTATTGGATTGATATTGATGGTCAGTTTAAAGATAATGTTATTTACGCTCCATGTAACCTAAAGCCAGGCACTATGCTGATAGTGGCAAGTATAGCGGGCAATACGACGTGCTAGATTGTACACCTATCGATGTATCGGGGTAGGTTCTCGAAGTATGATACTAGCAAAATATCTGGAGATGGTCTCACGATAAGAGGCGATACTTTTATGTATACAGCAGATGCGACTGGTTTTATGTATCCTGATTGGGAACATGACGAGATTGACGGGTCTGCGTTGGCTAGTAGGGATATCTCCGATATCAAAACTATTGTCGTTAAGAACACAAAGCTTTTTGATAATAAGATGGTCAGTCGTGCTGTAAAGGTAAAATATATTTTAAGTAATGAAGATATGAATTTGATTCGCCAATACTACGACAAGTACAAGACGTGGCGAGCGGCCGAGGACAAGAAAAATTTGATGAGGCCGAGAAGAAAAAGCCGAAGAACAAGCGAAGCGCGACGAGGAAGCTCGTAAGGCCCAGGAAGCTGAAAATGCCAGGAAAGCGGAAGAAACCAGAAGGGCCGAGGAAGCTCGTAGAGCTCAAGAGGTAGAGAACGCTAGACGAGCTGAAGAGCAACGCCGTCAACAGCAGCAACGGGTGTCAAAGCCTAGCCAGCCAAATAACTCAGGTTCTAGCGGCCATTATTCGCCAAATAGCGGTGTAACTAATGTTGTATCGGGCTATTGCAATGACGGCATGTACGTAACTGGAAATCCTTCGGCGAGAGGGAGGGCTAATAAGTGCTACGGTCATGGAGGCTGGCGCGACTATTGGGAGTAGATGCGGATAGTATTGACAATCGGCGGCCACCTGTACTATATTATTACCAATGAAGTAGTGTAATTCTGTTTTTATGGACGCCCGCCCGTGGCAGGGGCGTGGGTCTGGTGTGCTGACTTATCCCACACTACTGATAACGTCACTAGGCACACGAAAAGCAGGATTAGAAACCTTCAGCCAACAGAGTAAACTTAAAGAAGAGGAGTATAACTCGTGGCAGATGCGAGAAATAACGTGGTCGTGAATGGTGTCACCAAGCGCACCTATTTCACCCCAGAGCACAAGGTCCTAGACCTGCCTGATCTGGTTGGCCACCTCAAGAAGTCCTGGAGCGATCTGGTTAAGACTGGTCTAGGCGAAGTGTTCCAGGAAGTAAATCCAATTGAGGATTACACTGGTCAGAAATTAAGTTTAACTTTTAAGGACTACCGTTTTGGCGAGCCGAAGCTAACTGATCGCGAGGCGATTCGCGACAATGCTAGCTATGAGGCACCTCTGTACGCCAACGTTGAGCTAGTCAACCGTGCTACTGGTGAGGTCAAGGAAAGTGAGCTGTATCTGGGTGACTATCCTTGGATGACCGATCGTGGTACGTTTATTATCAATGGCTCGGAGCGCGTAGTGGTATCGCAGTTGATCCGCTCATCGGGTGCCTTTTTCACAGCCGATGACGAATATAACGGTAAGAAACTATACGGCGCTAAGATTATTCCAGGTCGTGGTGCATGGTTTGAGTTTGAAACCGACAAGAACGGTGCAATGTATGTGAAGATTGATCGTCGCCGCAAGGTTACGGTAACGGCTCTGCTACGTGCGCTAGGTTACAGTACCAATACCAAGCTGAAGGAACTGTTTGCTAAGGTTGATACCGGCGAAAACAGTTTAATTGACGCTACTATCGAAAAGGATCCAACTCGCACTACTAACGAGGCTCTAATTGAGGTATTCCGTAAGATTCGCCCAGGCGATCTAGCGACTGTTGATAACGCCAAGGGTATGATTGAGCGCATGTTCTTTGACTTCAAGCGCTTTGATATCAGCCGCGTGGGTCGTTATAAGATGAACCAGCGTCTAGCGGACATCAAGCGTGAGCTAGGTATGAACCCAGAGGTTCCGAACACTCCCGAGAACCGTGTGCTATTAAAGGATGATCTGATTGCCATTATCGCAGAGATGATTCGTCTAAATAACACCCAGGGTAAGCCTGATGATATCGATGCCTTCTACAATCGCCGTGTACGCCTAGTAGGCGAGCTAGTGGCACGTCAGTTCCGCGTTGGTTTGCTACGTCTAGAGCGTAACGTGCGCGACCGCATGAGTATCGCCGACCTAGACAACGTAACCCCAGCTTCTCTAATCAACGCTCGTCCGATTGTGGCTGCCGTTCGCGAATTCTTCGCCTCTTCTCAGCTGTCACAGTTTATGGATCAAGCTAACCCGGTGTCTGAGCTGTCGCACAAGCGCCGCTTGAGCTCTATGGGTCCTGGCGGTCTAACGCGTGAGCGTGCTGGCATTGAGGTGCGCGATATCCATCCAACCCATTATTCACGTGTCTGTATTATTGAAACCCCAGAAGGCGCCAACGTGGGTCTAGTGTTGAACCTAGCTTCGTACGCCCGCATTAATGACTATGGCTTCATTGAAGCTCCTTATCGTAAGGTGATTAACGGTAAAGTAACTGATGAAGTGGTCTATATGGACGCCGCTCAGGAAGCTAAGGAAACCATCGCTGAGAGTTCGGTTGAACTTAACGAGGACGGCACCTTTAAAGAAGCACGTGTGGACGCCCGTCGTCACTTGCGCCCAGAAACAGTGGATGCCGAAGATGTAACCTACATGGATGCCGACTCTATGCAGGTGATTGGTACGACCGCTGCCCTAATTCCGTTCGTCGAGAAATCGCGTATTGACCGTAACTTGATGGGTGCGAACATGCAGCGTCAGGCTGTGCCGCTAGTTCGGCCGTCAGCGCCAATCGTTGGTACTGGTATTGAGCACGATCTAGCTATGAATACCCCGGCTCTAACGGTAGCTGAGCAGGATGGCGAAGTGGTCAAAGCGGATGCTGACGAAGTTCAGGTGAAATACACTGACGGTAAGGTTGGCGTCTATCATCCAACTCACTTTGTAAAGTCAAATGAGGACCGCTCGTTCAACGAGCGTACTGTGGTAACTCGCGGTCAGAAGGTCGTAAAGGGTCAACCACTAGTAGAAGGTGCTTCGGTGGCAGATGGCGAAATCGCCCTAGGTCGCGACTTGGTGGTAGCCTACATGCCGTGGAAGGGCTACAACATGGACGACTCGATTATTATTAGTCGTCGTTTGGTCGAGGATGATAGTCTAACTAGCATCAATATTACCAGTTCGATGGTGGAGGTCCGTGACACTAAGCTTGGTCCAGAGATCGTAACTCGCGATATTCCAAACGCCAGTGAAGATGCGCTACGCAACCTAGATGAAAACGGAATCATTACTGTTGGATCAGAAGTGAAGCCAGGCGATGTCCTAGTTGGTAAGATTACTCCGAAGGGCGAGCAAGAGCTGAGCTCGGAGGAGCGCCTGTTACGTGCCATCTTTGGTGAGAAGGCTAAGGACGTACGTGATACTAGTCACCGCGTGGGTCGTAGTGAAGGTGGTAAGGTCGTGGCAGTTCGGATCTTCAATCACGATAATAGCGACAATCTAAAAGCTGGTGTTCTGCAACAGATTGAAATCTTCATTGCCCAAAGCCGCAAGATTCAGGTCGGCGATAAGCTGGCTGGTCGCTACGGTAACAAGGGCGTGGTTGCACGTATCCTAAACGAAGAAGATATGCCATTTATGGCTGACGGTACTCCAGTTGATATGATCCTGAACCCTATGGGTGTGCCTTCGCGTATGAACTTGGGCCAGCTATTCGAGGTTCACATCGGTATGGCTGCACGTACTCTAGGCTACAAGGTCGCAACACCAGCTTTCCGTGGCATCCCGAATAAGACAATTGCGGACGAGCTAGAGAAAGCTGGTTATGACCGCAGCGGCAAGGTGCAGCTATTCGACGGTCGTACTGGTGATCCATTCCAGGAGAAGACCACGGTTGGCGTGATGTACATGATTAAGCTACACCACATGGTTACCGACAAGATTCACGCTCGCTCGACTGGTCCATACACCATGGTGACTCAACAGCCACTAGGTGGTAAGGCGCATAACGGTGGTCAGCGCTTCGGTGAGATGGAGGTCTGGGCACTTGAAGCTTATGGTGCCGCAACCACCCTACAAGAGATGATCACTATTAAGTCCGATGACGTGAAGGGTCGTGCCCGCGCCTACGAAGAGATCATTAAGGGTGAGCCAATTGAAGGTCCAGATATCCCAGAAGGTTTCAAGGTGCTAGTCAAGGAACTACAAGGCTTAGGCCTGAGGGTTGATCTAGTCAAAAACAATGAGCTAGAGGACGCTGAGCATGTGGTTACGCAGGCTGGTACTGGTGGAAAGCTAGAGGAGCTAGATGAGAATGCTGCTGGTGAAACGGTCAATCCAACTGATCTATCTGAGGAAGATGACAATACTACCGTAATGCCAGATGACGATGAAGAAAATCCAGCAAGTTCGGATGATAATAACAATGTTAATGAAGAGGAGGAAGCGTAATGATGCGGCCAAAATCCAATGACGAGATGTCGGTAGCTGATTTTGATGCAGTTCGTCTAGCAGTGGCTAGCGAAGAAGACATTTTGTCCTGGTCCTACGGCGAGGTACTAAAGCCGGAAACCATCAACTATCGTACTCAGAAGCCCGAGCGTGACGGCTTGTTCTGCGAGCGAATCTTCGGTCCAGTGAAGGACATTAATCCACACGATGCTAAGCTAAAGGGTGTCCGTAGTCGCGAGGCGGCCGTTGATAAAAACGGCGAGCTAGTAACTAAGGCTTCTGCGCGTCGTGAGCGTATGGGTCATATTAAGCTGGCTACTCCAGTCGCTCACATCTGGTTTATGCGTGGTGTGCCTAGTGCTATGTCGCTACTGCTGGGTCTAACAGTTAAGGAGTTGGAGCGCATTGCTTATTTTCAAAGCTATGCTATTCTAGCTACTGATGACGAGCAGATTGAGCAGCTAAAGGCTGATAATGAGGAACAGTTCAACGCTGGTCGCGCTGCTATTAAAATGCGTTACGATAAGGCGCAGTCGGCGCCAGAGGATGGCGACAATCCAGTTGACGCCACCACCCTAGCTAAGGAGATGTCGGCTGAGATTGAGAAGCTAACTGAAGACTACAATGAAAAGAAGGGCATTCTAGATAGCTTTGTTAAGGGTGCGACGATGAGTGAGAGTGCTTATCGCAACCTACCAGAAGAGTATGAGGATCTAATCGAAGTCGGTATGGGCGGCGCAGCTTTGTATCGTCTGCTATCTGAAATTGATCTTGACCAGCTAATTGGCGACTTGAACGAGTTAGCAGAGAAGAAGAAAGGCCAAGTCAGGAAGAAGATACAGAAGCGCTTGAAATTACTAGAGGGCATGAAGGCAGCTGGCATCAAGCCAGAGTCGATGTGTCTAACGGTGCTGCCAGTCATTCCGCCAGATCTACGCCCAATGGTTCAGCTGCCCGGTGGACGCTTTGCCACATCTGATCTAAATGATCTTTATCGTCGCGTCATTAACCGTAACAATCGCTTGAAGAAACTAGCTGATCTAAACGCACCGGAGGTGATTACGCGCAACGAGATGCGCATGTTACAGGAAGCGGTGGATGCACTAATCGATAACAGCGCTGCGCGTGGTACTCGCGCCGCTCAGGCTACTGGCGGTCGCCGTCGTTTGAAGTCACTAGCTGACTTGCTAAAGGGCAAGCAGGGCCGCTTCCGCCAGAACCTACTAGGCAAGCGCGTTGACTACTCGGGACGCTCGGTGATTGTTTCGGGTCCAGAACTGAATATTAACGAGTGCGGTCTGCCAAAGACTATGGCACTAGAGCTATTTAGGCCATTCGTAATCTCGAAGCTACTAGAGTGGGAGCAGGCGCATAACATTCATACAGCACAGCGTCTAATTGATTCGGGCGATCCGATTGTATGGGATGCTCTAGATGAGGTGATTAAGGGTAAGTATGTACTACTAAACCGCGCGCCTACCCTGCACCGTCTGTCAATTCAGGCTTTTCAGCCGCGACTAATTGAGGGCCAGGCGATCCAGGTTTGCCCATTGGTAACATCGGGCTTTAACGCCGACTTTGATGGTGACCAGATGGCCGTACACCTACCGCTATCTGATGAGGCGCAGGCTGAGGCACGCGATCTAATGTCGGCTACCAACAACCTGCTGAAACCATCCGATGGTTCACCGGTGCTATCGATTTATCAGGATATCGTGCTAGGTTGCTACTATCTGACTTATAACAAGCCAAGCGCGCAATTAAAAGACGGCGAGCAGCCACATGTTTACGCGTCAGAGGCTGAGGCAATTTTGGCGCATGATGCAGGCGAGATTAAATATCAGACTCCGATTATCATCCGCTTCCGTGGTCAGACCCTACATACTACACTTGGTCGTGTACTGTTTAACGAGCAGCTACCAGAAGGCTTCCCATTTGTTAACGACGTGTTAACTAAAAAGGCAGTAGTGAAGGTATTGGCACGTGTCTTCAACAACTACGGTTCTGAAGTTGCTGCTAAGACCGCTAACGATATTAAGACCCTAGGTCTAGAGCATGCTACTCGTTCAGCTATTTCGTCAGGTATGGATGACTACTTCACTCTGGATGATGTTAAGGTTGCTACTGAAGAAGGCGATAAGCGTGTAGCTAAGATTGCCGAACAGTATGATGAGGGTCTAATCAACGGCAAGGAACGTCATGAGCTGACGGTTAAGACTTGGCGCGACGTGGATGCCAAGGTGACTGAGGACGTCGAAGAGCACCTACAAGAAATTGATTCAGCTGTTTCCGTAATGGCGAACTCTGGTGCCCGTGGTTCCGTGGATAACGTGAAGGCCGCTGGTGCTATGATTGGTGTTCAGGTGGATGCCTCAGGTCGCGAGATTGAGCTACCGGTTAAGGATTCGTATAAGCATGGTATGACTCCGCTAGAGGCCTTCGTGGTGACTCGTGGTTCGCGTTATGGTGCTGTTTCGACCGCTCTGAAGACTGCTGACTCGGGCTATCTAACTCGTCGTCTAGTAGATGTATCTCAGGATGTATTTACGGTATCTGATGATGGTGCGGCTGAGGATCCGGGCTTTGCGATTTATCGTAGCGAGTCGAATGAAACCATGATTGGCTTTGCCGATCGTATTGCTGGTCGTTACGCTGCTGAAGACGTTAAGGACTATGTCAAGCGTGGTGATTTGATCACCAATGACATTGCCGAGGCCATCCAAAACGACGAATCGATTGAGTCGGTTAAGATTATGTCGGTGCTATCGACGCCTGAACTATCAGGTATTCCGCGCAAGAGCTATGGTGTTGACTTGTCGACTGGTTTCCTAGTTAGCGAGGCTGAGCCAATCGGTGTGATTGCTGCTCAGTCGGTGGGCGAGCCAGGTACGCAGCTAACCCTAGATACCAAGCACGCTGGTGGTGTGGGCGGTGATAACATCTCTCAGGGTCTACCACGTGTCGAGGAGCTTCTAGAGGTTCATCCGCCAAAAGGTCGCGCAATTCTAGCGGAGAACGACGGTACTGTTACGGTTGAGTACAATAAGGAAGCCGATGTTAACACTGTGACGATTACTCCGCTAGCTGGACGTACGGAACGGATTATGTTCAGCGAGGGGCAGCGTGCTATGGTTAAGGACGGTGCTAGCGTCCATACTGGTGATATTATCGCCAGCAACGACCGCAACGGTCTGCCAATGGGTGCACCGTTTGATGGCGTTGTTACATACATCGATGGTGGTCTAGTTATAACTGCCGAGAAGCAAGAGCCGAAAAAGTACGATCCAATCCCGGGTTCGCGTCAACTAGTGGTGTCAACGGGTGATTCTGTCAAGGCTGGTGACAAGATTACTAGCGGTTCAGCAGATCTACACGAGCTAATGAAGTATAAGGGAATTTCAGAGACTCAGCGCTATATCATTGATGATGTGCTACGCATCTATGCTGCACAGGGTCAGGATATTTCACCGAAGCATCTAGAGGTTATTGTACGTCAAATGTTTAGCCGTGTTCGCATCGAAGAGCCAGGCGACAGTCAGTTCATTGCCGGTGACATCGTATCGCGCGCACTAGTAGCGGATACTAACAATAAGTTAGCTGCCGAAGGTAAGCAGCCGGCTGAATTTACCCAGCTACTACTAGGTATCTCGAAAGTGTCTGTCAATAGTGATTCGTTCCTATCGGGCGCTTCCTTCCAGGATACTACGCGCGTGCTGATTGCTGCTGCAACCAGTGGTCGCGTTGATCACCTAAAGGGCCTAAAGGAAAATGTGATCATTGGTCGCAAGATTCCTGTCGGTACTGGTGCTCTATCGGAAGAGCAGTACACCGAAGAGCTTGAAGGCGAAGATACGGAGAACGCCGATATAGACAAATAGGTATTTGGCAAAGGTACTTAATTGGCACTCTTGACAATAGAGTGCCAATTTTGTATAGTACTGATATATGATGACGGATCGTCAAGCGCGAATTCTCAAGGCAATTGTTGAGCAATATGCCGAGCTAGCCACTCCTGTAGGCAGTGTACTATTGGCGCAGCTATTTGATGTCTCGCCGGCCACGATGCGCAGTGAGATGTCTAGACTAGAGGAGATGGGCTACTTAACGCAGCCGCATACCTCAGCGGGTCGCGTTCCTACAGACAAAGGTTATCGCTTGTATGTAAATAGTATTACAGAAACAGGAGCAATGAACCACGAGAAAACGACAGAGGATCGTTATACTAAAGCTATTGCTACGAGGGTGCACTCAGCGCCTGATCGTTCGGATTTGGCGATTCGCTCAGCCGTCGACTCATTGGTCGAAATTACACATAATTTAGGCTTTGCTACGATTGGCGATCAACTATATCTGTCGGGCATGTCCAATCTATTCTCACAACCAGAATTCGAGGGTGGTCAGCACGTGCGGGCGGTAGCGTCGCTACTGGATAATCTAGAGCCGTGGCTTAGAGAGGCGGCGCCAAATGAGACACTTAATGTTTTCATCGGTTCAGAAAACCCTATAGGGCGGGATAGCGGAGTTTCGTTGATTATTAGTCACTTCCGGTCGCCCTATTCGGATAACAGCTATATTGGCGTCCTAGGTCCGACCCGGCAGAGTTATGCGCGTGTGATGTCGCTAGTGTCAGAGACGGGGCGCATGCTGGAACGTTTTTTAAATAATTAGGAGGGGTAATGTTGATGGATAAAAAAGCTAAGAAAGAGGATAAAAAGTCGGAAGATCTAGATGCTAAAGTAACTGAGCTTACTAACGACCTGCAACGTACACGGGCGGATTTTGAAAATTACCGAAAGCACGTTGAACATGATCTGGCTATGGCGCGCGAATTGGGCCAAAGTAGCACAGTGAAAAAACTGCTACCGACCTTAGATATCATCGATGCCGCTTTGGCTAATGTGCCTGCCGAACTAGCAGACAATGAGTGGACAAAGGGTATTGTGGCGATGCAGAAAAAATTGACGAAGTCGCTATCAGATATGGGGCTGTCTAAAATGAATGCTAAGCCAGGGGATGCATTTGACCATAATCTGCACGATGCCATCCAGATGGATGACGCTGAGGGTGACACGGAGGTGTTATCGGCGATTCTACGTCCAGGCTATCTGTATCATGGCGAGGTTTTGCGTCCAGCTATGGTTAGTGTGACTAGAAAATAATCGGACCTTTATAGAATCAATACCTAAAATCCACCCTAGACCAGGGTGGATTTGTTGATTGTACAATCAACTATCGCCGAAACAGATCGGCGTCAGTAGCGTTTTGGCTTGGCTCGGTGATTGTTGTGGCAACGGGAGTAGTCGAAGCAGATGGCTGTGACTGAGCTGGCTGTGCAGCCGGATTGTAAGTGTTAGCCGATGAGCCGATCTTATTGTAGCCGTCCTGTAGGATTGCGTAGCCAATTGCCCCAAGACAAATTATTAAGATGAATGCAACTGGTGCTGAATATTTGCCACTAGTTACTACATCGGTGGCTTCACTAAATTTCCACTCGTACCACAGGCTGCCAATAATTGGAATAACCCAAATCCACGCAGTTGGAATATGTACCTGGTTTTGTGAACGGTTTAGCTCGCCTTTTACTTTAACTATCCAGTACCATCCGTAAATACCAAACGTTATGACGGATAGTAGAAGTACTGCAATTGGGCTACGCTGCTTTATCTGACTTTGCATTTTATTCCTTTCTATCTTTATGATAAATTTAGTATAGCATAGGGCAAACTGAAACACTATATAACCTGTAGCTGATATAACAACAATTAGCACTCTTGACATGCGAGTGCTAACGGTCTAAACTAGAGATAGTTGGCAAACGGTATGACCGAGCGCCAGAATGAAGTTTGATTTGAAAGATTAATAGAAAGGGGTTATTAATGGGTACAATTATTGGTATTGACCTTGGTACAACTAACAGTGCTGTAGCGTATCTGCTAGCGGGTAAGCCAGAAATTATCGCCAACAAGGAGGGCGACCGTACAACTCCGTCGGTGGTAGCCATTAACAAGAAGGGTGAGCGCCTAGTGGGCAAAGTTGCACAGCGTCAGCGTGTTACTAATGCCGAAAACACCATCTACGCGATTAAGCGTCTGATGGGTCGCCGCTATGACGATAAAGAGGTGCAGCGCGATATCGACATCATGCCGTATAAGATTGTCAACAACAAGGGCAATGCGGCGGTCGAGATTAATGGCAAGGTCTATAGCCCTGAGGAAATCAGCGCCATGGTTCTGTCCAAGATCAAGGCGGATGCTGAGCATTACCTAGGTAAGCCAGTGACCGAGGCGGTGATCACAGTTCCAGCCTACTTTGACGACAGTCAGCGTCAGGCTACTAAGGATGCCGGTAAGATTGCTGGTCTAGAGGTCAAGCGTATCGTGAACGAACCGACGGCTGCGGCTCTGGCCTACGGCCTAGATAAAAATAATGACGAGAAGATCGTGGTATTCGACCTAGGTGGTGGTACCTTTGATGTCTCGATTCTAGAGCTAGGCGACGGCGTGTTTGAGGTGAAGTCAACCAACGGTGATACCCACCTAGGTGGCGAGGACTTTGATAACCGCATCGTTGATCACTTCCTATCCGAATTCAAGGGTGAAACTGGTATTGATCTACGTAGCGACAAAGCTGCTATGCAGCGCTTGAAGGACGAGGCCGAGAAGGCGAAGAAGGAGCTATCGACTACCACTGAGTACGAGGTTAACCTGCCGTTCATTACGGCTGATGCTAGTGGTCCAAAGCACTTTGAGACTACGTTAACTCGTGCCAAGGTCGAAGAGCTATGTTCTGACCTGATTGACCGCCTAGCTATTCCATGTGAGAAAGCTATGAAGGATGCTGGTGTGACCCCATCTGATCTTGGGCATGTTGTGCTAGTCGGTGGTATGACTCGTATGCCTGCTGTCATTGAAAAGGCTAAGGAAATCTTTGGCAAGGAACCGATGGCGGGCGTGAACCCGGATGAGGTCGTGGCCGATGGTGCGGCGATTCAGGGCGGTGTGCTAGCTGGCGATGTTAAGGATGTGCTACTGCTAGATGTGACTCCACTGAGCCTAGGCATTGAAACTATGGGTGGTGTGTCGACCAAACTGATTGAGCGTAATACTACTATTCCAACCAGCAAGTCGCAGGTGTTCTCGACTGCGTCAGATAACCAGCCACAGGTTGAAATTAATGTGTTGCAGGGTGAGCGCGAGTTTGCCCGCGACAACAAGTCGCTTGGACGCTTTATCCTGGACGGCATTGCACCGGCCCCGCGTGGCGTGCCGCAGATCGAGGTTACCTTCAATATTGATGCTAACGGTATTCTAAATGTAACCGCTAAGGACAAGGGTACCGGTAAGGAACAGTCAATCACTATTCAGAATAGTGGCAACCTATCTAAGGAAGATATTGCGAAGGCACAGGCTGAGGCCGAAGCGCATGCCGAAGAGGACAAAGAGGCTCGCGAAGCTACTGATGCGCGCAATATGCTAGAAAATACTATCTATCAGGCCAAGAAGATGCCAACTGAGTTCAAGGATAAGATTTCTGATGAGGACAAGAAGGCAATTGATGAGGCGGTCAAGGACGCCGAGAAGCATCTAAAGGACGAGAAGAAGGATGATCTAGAGGCTGCCCAGAAGGAGCTATCGGAGAAGATCCAGGCCATTGGTGCCAAGATGTACCAGGCGGCTGCAAAGGAGGCTGAGGCTAAGTCCGACAAGAAGGACGGCAAGGATGACGATGGCGCCGTTGAGGGTGAAGTCGTTGACAAGAAATAACAGCTAGGCTAATGCAGATAAAACACCCCCAAGTGGGGGTGTTTTTAGTGTATAGGAGTATCTGTGCTACAATGTATCTGTAAATGTAAATAAAAAGGAGAATAAATGTCGGGAAAATTAGTATTAATTAGACATGGCGAAAGCGAATGGAACCTGTTGGGCAAATGGACTGGTTGGACGGACGTGTCGCTAACCGAGAAGGGTGCTAGCGATGCGCGCAAGATGGGCGAGCTGATTCGTGATATCCATTTTGACGAAATATATACCAGTAAACTGAAGCGCTCGATCGAAACCATGCAGAACGTATTGAAAACCCAAGGTCAGGAGGGTCACGAGTCTACACCAGTGGAGCAATTGAATGAACGTGACTACGGCGACTATACTGGTTTGAACAAATGGGATGTCAAGGCAAAGGTGGGCGAGGAGAAGTTTAACGCTATCCGTCGTAATTTTGATGAGCCGATTCCAGGGGGCGAGACATTGCATGACGTCTATGATCGCGTGGTGCCGTGGTATAAAGAAAATATCGTGCCAAAGCTGTTAAGGGGTGAGAACATTCTGCTTGTAGCCCACGGTAACTCGATTCGTGCACTAGTTAAGTATATCCAGAGCATTTCTGATGAAGATATTGCGCATTTTGAAATGGTCTTTGGCACCGTTCTAATCTACGAGGTCGACCAAGATGGCAAGCAGCTAACACGCAAGGAGTTGCACGCTGACATCACTAAGACGCATGCCTAGGTTAATATTGCCGCAGGTTTAGCTTGTACTGCTATATTGACTTCAATCTATATCTGATGTAAAATAACTAACTGGCTCTAGCACAATTCCGTGTTAGGGTGGTACATTGATCGAAGGGACAAAATCCTATGAAGATTATTAGCGGGATCACTAATCACATTAAGCGTTGCGACATCATAAGCCACAGTAGGCTTTATGCTTTAAACGAATATAGCTACACGCAGAGTGGGCAAGCAGTAAAGCTTGAATACCAAATGAAGAGCACTATGGGCTTTGGTACATGGTATGTACACCCTTAATTGAGGATTAATCCTGCTCGGGCGCCTATATGGCGCCCATTTTTATTCCAATGAAATAATAATTTAACACCCCTATAATAGGGGGGTGCTAAATTAATGTAATCTATATATTTATATATCTATATATCTATACTCCAGTATTTGGTGCAGCAATAGTAGTTTTACTGGCTGAAATACTGCTGCTGCCAACTGATTGTTTGTTGCTAGGATTGTTGCCTGATTGAGGTTTAGATTCTAGGCCAGGACTTTGACTTTCTGTGCCATCTATATATGTATAGCCGTTTTTTAGTGTAGTCGTTTTCTTACCGTCGTTGTCGGTGATAGTAACGTCAACTCTGCCGGCAGTGTGAGGTGGAACGGTAACTTTGATGGTGTTGTCATCAATAATTGTGAATTTGTCAGTCGTAATGTCTCCGAATGCCAAGGACTCAACCGATGGCTCAGCTGTCTTGTATGATTGGAGTGGAATAGTTACGCATGGCTTGAAGTCATCAATACTCAGCATTGCTATGAGACGTGAGCAGATTTTGTCTGAGCTGGTACTTTGCACGAACGAAATGCCATTACTGCCATAGGTGTAAATAGCCATGTTGCCTACGCCTGTGCTCTGCACTTTATCGCTATATGTGTATAGCTCGCCGTCGTCTTTTACGAAGTAGAGTGCGCTGTCGTCATATCCTGCTATAGCCTCTACATTATCTGCAATGTGTTCCAGTGATGTGTTTTCAGAATCTATTCCTACTAGCTGGCCACTGTCGGTTAATGCTACAAGTCGATAGCTGCTCGATGATATTAGCTGTTTGACGTTACCGCCAAACAGCTTTGTAATATCATCATACGACGATATTGTAGTATCGTTTTCGCGTGTGATCTGTATAATGGCACCCTTATCGGTTAATATATATTCATTTTTATCGTCGTAGGCATAATCCTGTATGTGCGATCCATCTAGATACTTACTCAGGTCAATGCTACTTTTTATCTTAACTGTCGCTTGATCCTGCTGATAAGTGTAGTCATAGTAGAACAGGGTTGTATCTGAGAATGCTGCAAGTGAACTTGATCCAACGATATGTTTGTCGCTCATATCTTGCACGATGGCTGGGCTGAGGTGGCCGGGCATGCCCCACATGTAGACGTGCTTATCGGTAATTGCGATACCATCGGAGTAAATCTTGTTTACTCTCTCGCCATTAAATTTAGCGGTGATATCTTGTGGATCTTTGTAAAAACATGGAGCTTCATTCGAACTACTATCACTAGTGTTACATGCAACTCCGGTGCCCGCCTGACCGTATTTATTATCCCCATAGCTGTAGACTTGACCATTTTCTGTAACGGCGAACACTGTGCCGTCACTCCCCGTAACTCCGCCGGCTATTTGTGCGATTTTATCCTGCTTCTCGATGCTCTTTAGAAAGCCTTCTCCTTTGACGATGATTTCGTTTCCGCCGTCAGTAGAACCGCTGACTTCAGAAAGTGATGAAATAGATAGAGCTGAAGATATAGGGGTAAGGCTCTGGCTTAGTCCTATAATGCCAGTAAGCGCAGTTATACCTGCAGCACTAATACTATATTTAACCTTGCGCCCAAGACTAGGCTTAACGGATAACTTATGGCGTATGTTTGTACGGGCGTCATTCGTGCCGCTAATTCTGTCAGCACAGCTAGCGTCTTTATTAGCGCGATTTTTATGTTCCATTTCACCACTCCTATGTATTTTTGTTAATTAAAGTAATATTACTATCTCAAGTATAAACGTAATATGTCAAGTATTGTTAGGCTACTAAAGCAGTAGATTCTGGTATGAATCTACTGCTTTAGTGCTTTTTTATTGCCAACTAGCCACTGATGGCTTATTGGCTCTACTGGGCGAACTGGCTGTTGTAGAGGTTGGCGTAGAAACCGTTCTGCTTCATTAGTTGCTCGTGGTTACCCTTCTCGATGATGTCGCCGTGATTCAGGACTAGAATCAAGTCGGCGTTGCGAATGGTCGACAAGCGGTGGGCGATGACGAAGGAGGTGCGGCCCTTCATTAGCTCGTCCATTGCCTTTTGAATCAGCTCCTCGGTGCGCGTATCAACGTTGGATGTCGCCTCGTCCAAGATTAGAATCGGCGCATCAGCTAGCATGGCGCGTGCAATGGTCAGTAGCTGTTTTTCGCCAGCTGAAACATTGTCGGCATTTTCGTCTAGCATAGTATCGTAGCCTTCGGGTAGAGCACGGACGACGTGGTCGGCGCGAGCTGCCTTAACGGCGGTGCGAATTTCCTCGTCAGTGGCATCGAGTTTGCCATAGCGCAGGTTCTCACGTACCGTGCCGCTGAATAGCCAGGTGTCTTGCAGTACCATACCGAAGTTGCGGCGTACATCATGGCGGTTAATTGATTTAGTATCAACTCCGTCAATTTTGATTGAGCCACTATCTGGGTCATAGAAGCGCATTAGTAGGTTAATCATCGTAGTCTTGCCGGCACCGGTTGGACCGACAATAGCGATCTTCTGTCCTGGTTTCGCACTGGCGCTAAAGTCGTGGATGATGGTCTGGTCCTTGTCGTAGCCAAACTTGATGTGGTCAAATTCAACGGCACCGGTGACGCGGTCAAGCTGCACGCCTTTACCCTCCCAGGTTTTAACTTCGTCGGGCTGATCAATGAATTCAAACACACGCTCGGCGGCCGCTACGGTGGACTGAATCACGTTGAAGATATTGGCGATCTGCATGATTGGCTGGTTGAACTGCTGAATGTACTGGATAAAGGCCTGCACGTCACCGACACGGATGCGACCGTTAATGACCAGATAGCCACCCAGCATGGTAACGGCGACATAGCCAAGGTTGCCGATAAAGTTCATGATCGGGAAGATCAGTCCGCTAATGAATTGCGATTTCCAGGCAGACTTGTATAGCTTCTCGTTGTAGTCGTCAAACTTGGCAATAGCTTTGTGTTCGCCACCAAAAATCTTGACGATGTTGTGGCCGGCGTAGGTTTCCTCTATATGACCATTTAGGCGCCCCAAAGTATCCTGCTGTTGTTTAAAGTACTTCTGGCTGCGACTGACTACCTGACTGACCAGGATGGCGCTAAGCGGCACGGTAACCAGGATGATGCCAGTCATGGTTACGTTGATGGATAGCATCATTACGATAATGCCTATGATGGTGGCCGTGCTATAGACTAGCTGCGTGATAACCTGTGATAGGCTCTGCGATACCATGTCGACATCATTGGTGATGCGAGATAGTACGTCGCCGAACGGATGCGTGTCGAAATAGCGCAAGGTCATGCGGTTGATTTTTTGGCTTAGTTCACGGCGGAAGCGGTAAGTAACCTTCTGGGTAACGCCGGTGACAATCCAAGACTGAATGTAGCCAAAGAGTGAGCTCAGGATATATAACCCCATTAGTAGTAGTGCAATCTGGCCAATGGCACTAAAGTCCATGGATGGCTTCTTGGTTAGGTCGAGCTTCATTAGGCGCTCTTTCTGGTTGGCGGGCAGGGACTTGGTCTGTTCGTTCATCTGCTTAGCCTGAGCGGTCTGCTTTTTACTGGCTTCTTCTAGCTTCGCAATAGCAGCTTTTTGCTGTTCGGGTGGTAGCTTGGCGATAGTAGCCTTCTGAGCTTCGGCTTGTTTGGTGCTAGCCTGCTTCATCTGTTCAACTAGCTGTTCGACGGTGGTGCCGTCCTTTAACTGATAACCCTTGGGTAGCTGCTTATGAATCTGGTCATAGACCTTCATGGCCATGTAATCATCAGTAATTTTGTTGGTGATATTACCGAGTAGCTTCGGACTGATGATTGCAAAGATAGTACTACCAATGGCAAATAGCACGACTATGAGGACTTGCCATTTGTAGTCCGCCATGTACTTGATTAACTTCTTCAGTGTACCCTTAAAGTCCTTAGCCTTCTCGACGACACGGCCAGTAGCGGGTCCGTGGCTGCGGGCTGGACTGGGTTTTGGTGCTTCACTATTTGCCATATCCTGCCTCCTTTAACTCTTTCTTCATTTCCTCTTCACTGAACTGACTCTCGGCGATTTCGCGATAAACATCGCAGTTACGCAACAGTTCCTCGTGCGTACCCTTGCCAACGACGTGGCCGTTGTCTAGAACTAGGATCTGGTCGGCGTGGCGAATAGTGCTGATACGCTGGGCAACGATTAGGATAGTCTTATTGGCTTCCTTCTCGCGCAGAGCCTTGCGTAGGGCGGCGTCGGTCTTGTAATCGAGGGCGCTAAAGCTATCGTCAAAGACCAGGATCTCGGGATCTTTAGCAAGCGCACGTGCAATTGATAGACGCTGTTTCTGCCCACCACTGACATTGCTACCGCCTTGTGCGATGTGGGCGTGGAATTTGCCGTCAAGATCGTTGATGAAGTCGGCTTGGGCAGTTGTAGCGGCGTCGTGCATTTCGGCGTCGGAAATATCAGCCTTACCATATTTGATGTTGCTTTCGACTGTGCCGCTGAATAGCACGCCACGTTGGGGTACAAAACCGAGCACGCGGGTTAGGTCTTTACGAGCAATGCGACGAATATCGTGGCCGTCAATTAGAATCTGACCACTCGAAACGTCGTAGAGGCGCGGAATTAGGTTGATCAGGGTAGACTTGCCTGAACCAGTCGAGCCGATGAAAGCAGTGGTCTGGCCAGGCTTGGCCACGAAGTTGACGTCGTTGATAACAGCGGATTCGGCGCCAGGGTAAGTAAAGGCGACGTGGCGAAACTCTAGGATTCCACTCTTGTCGGTGTCTAGCTCTTCAGGATGTTTAGCCTCCTCGATAGAGTTTTTGGTGTCGAGGATTTCGCCAATGCGACCGGCTGACACCTGAGCGCGCGGTAACATGACCATGATCATGACTAGCAGCAGGAAGCTAGTGATTACCTGCATGGCGTACTGCATAAATGCCATCATGTTGCCGATTTCCAGGCTACCGTCTACGACGTAGTGGGCGCCGACCCAGACAATGGCCAACATAGTGAAGTTGATAATCAACATCATGGCTGGTTGCATCAAACTAATCACGCGGTTGATCCAGAGGCCAAGCTTCGTCAGCTTGCGGTTGACGTCGTTAAACTTCTTTTCCTCAACATGCTCGTTGTTGAAGGCGCGAATGACGCGTAGGCCAGTCAAGTTCTCGCGGGCGACTAGGTTCATCTGATCGACTAATTTCTGCTGCAGCTTAAACTTTGGTACCACTAAGCTAGAAATGGTACCCACGACCACCAGTAGGGCGATCACGCTAAAGGCCATCACCCAGGTCATGCTAGGGGCAGTATGCAGGGCGCTAAAGATAGCACCGATAGCCATTAGTGGTGCCTGCAATGCAATACGCAGAACCATCACGGTTACCATCTGCACCTGCTGGATGTCATTGGTACTACGGGTAATTAGGCTGGCGGTCGAGAACTTGTTAATCTCATTTAGGCTAAAACTCTCGATTTTTTTAAATGTTTCCAAGCGTACCTTGCGGGCGAAGCCTGTAGCGATGCGACTGGCCAGAAACCCAGTTGCAATGGAGGCAAGTGAGCCAAAGGCGGTAACCAGTAGCATGTGAATGCCGCTGCTTATAATGTAGCTCTGATCGTTGCCTAATATTCCTTTGTTGACAATGTTTGACATCAGTGTTGGCAACTGCAGTGATGCCCAAACGTTACCATAGGTGGTGGCTATGACCAGCAGAAACTGCCACCAGTATGGTACTAAATACTTAAAAACTTTTTTCATACGCTCTCTAGTTTAACACTTAATTTTTCTAGGCGTAAGGCAGTAAGCTAGTGGATTACCGAACCCTTAGTTTGTGCACTCTTAAGGCATTTAGAATCACTACCACATCAATGATCTCCTGGCAGACGGCGCCGAGGATAGCTGGAATGACACCGGTGATGGCAATTAGCTCTAGTACTAGGCATAGCAGCATGCCGGCTAGTACAGATTGCCGGGCGATATGCATAGTATGCATGGCAATTTGGCGCAGAGTAGCAACACGGGCAACGTGGTCAACGGTAATCACGGCGTCGGCGGACTCGCTGGCTACGGTTGAGTCCATAGCCCCCATGGTTATACCGACATCAGCGGCGGCGAGTACGGGCGCATCGTTGATGCCGTCGCCCACCATAACCACGGGCGATTTTAGATTGTGGTGTTGTTTTACGTAATCATATTTGCCGGTGGGGGTTAGCTGAGCTAGAGCTTTATCAAGTTTGAGGTGTTTCGCAATGGCGTTGGCAACGGCGGGACGGTCGCCAGTTAGCATGACAATGGATTTTGCACCCAACTGGCGCAGCCTGACAATCGTAGATTTGGCGTCGTGGCGTAGCTGATCAGATAGGTGAACTGCACCAGCGTACTTACCGCTGACAGCTAGCATAATCTCGGTGCTAGATAGGTCACATTCAGGCAAGTTGGGAATCTTGCTTTCGTTCAGGAATTTGCGACTGCCGACCACGATGCGCTTGCCCACGACATTGGCAAAGATACCACCGCCCGTTACCTCGCGAACGTTTTTAGCGGCTGGAATTGATATGTGCATAGCTTTGGCCTTGTTAATGATGGCACTGGCCATGACATGGCCACTTAGGCTCTCGGCTGCGGCCATAATGGCTAAGATATCTTTGTCGGTATAGCCCTCGGCAGTTTCAATGGTGTCAACGGCGAGCTTGCCGGTAGTCAGGGTACCAGTCTTGTCGAAACAGAAATTCGGGGCGGCAGCCATGCGTTCTAGTACGGTACCATTCTTAACGATGATGCCATGACGACTAGCTAAGCTCATACCGGAAACAAATGCAATTGGGGCGGCTAGGATTAGTGGACAGGGTGAAGCAACCACTAGCACCTCGGCGAAGCGTGTCGGATCGCCTGATAGGTACCAGGCGGCACCGGCGATTATATAGGAGATTAAGGTGAATGGTATCGCGTAGCGGTTAGCCAGATTGACGAAGTGCGCTGGCTGCGACTCAGCCTCGGATACCAATTGAATAATCTGAGTGTAGTAGGAGTTTTTGGTGGTGCAGGTGGCCTTGATTGCGATGGAGATATTCAAGCTAGCAGTGCCGGATACTACTTTGTCGCCCTTCACTTTTTCAACTGGTACGGATTCGCCAGTAATAGAGCTCTCATCAATAGTGGCGGACTTAGACATTAGAATCCCGTCAATCGGTACGACTTCACCTGGTTTAATCAGTAATATGTCGTTGACTTTAACCTTGTCGAGGGTAATATCCTTAATTTGTTCGCATTTAACTATATGGGCGATGGTGGGGCGGCGCCGGATTAGAGCGGATAGCTCACGCCGAGCCCGCCGGTCGGCATAATTTTCGAGTGCTTCGCCACCGCACAGCATTAGCATGATGACGTAGGCTGCCCAGAATTCGCCGATTAGTAGGCATGTCACAATGGCGGTGATGGCAAGGATATCGATGCCATAAGAACCGCTCATGATAGTTTTTACCATCTTAATTCCCATATCGAGGACGATAATTGCACTGAGGACGATAATTATATAATGCGCTAGCCGGGCGTCATGTGGAAGCAACGTGGTTATTCCGGCGGCAACTCCGCCGATTATTACCAGCACCAGCGTCCAGTAGGTTTTTAGGGTGTTTGTTATTTTGGGCATGCTTATAGTATAGCAAATTTTGAAGAGTGTGACTCTGGTTAGTATAATAGAGACATGGATATAAATAAGCTGGTAGACCGGCACTCTTTGGTTTCGGATCAGGTTAGCAAAAACGAGATTAAGATTATTTTGACTGAGCTAAAGCGGGTTCTAGATAGTTGCGTTAATGGCAACGTGGTGGAATTCGGCTGCTACAAGGGTACGACCAGCTTATTTTTGATGCGTTTACTAGAAGGCGAACACTCGGATAAGAAATTGTTTATCTATGACTCATTTGATGGCTTGCCAGACAAGACTGACGCTGATCGAGCGGGGTTAGGCCAAGAGTTTCAGCGGGGTGAACTACTGGCCACTAAGCGTGAAGTGATCGAAAACTTTAAGCGGGCGGGACTAAAGCTACCAGTGATTAAGAAAGCTTGGTTTAGTAACTTGACCGAGCATGACGTACCGGAGCAAATTTCCTTTGCCTACCTTGACGGCGATTTTTATGAAAGCATTCGGGATAGCTTTATGGCCTGTGCGGGGCGATTTCAACCGGGTGCAACTATTGTGGTGGACGATTACGGTAATGAGCACTTGCCGGGTGCGGCGCGGGCGGTGGATGAGTGGGTATCTGGGCATCGCGATATGGTGCAGGGTAAGCTGCGCTTGCAGGATTCGCTGGCGATTATACATCTGAAATAGCTAGTTATGAACTGCTTATTGTGAAGATTACTATATATTAAGTATAAGCAGTGGTTTATAATGAATAAATGGAGAGTAACAACGATGAGATGCTGAATAGCATCGATACCTTAAAACATAAATTAGCTGCTTTAAACGACGATGATAGCCCGGAGATAAATCGACTGATCGATAGTCTGGACGGTTTACGCTCGGATATTATTAAGGAAGATAAGCGTCGGTATGGCCACACTAAACCGGACGCACTTTTATTATGTGGCGTCTGCATCGTCGTATTTTTAGTGATTATCGGGCTAGTCGTTCTGTCTTAGGACAATTCTTATAATTAAATAAGCACCTTGCAAATGGTGCTTATTCTTATTTAATCGTGTTGTGCTTGTTCTACTAGTCGGTGTTGGTTCGTTCAATTTTAACGTGGAGTTCTTTTAGTTGACTATCAAAGACGTCGGATGGACTGTTCATCATCAGATCCATGCCGGAACCGTTCTTCGGGAAGGCGACGATGTCACGAATGTTGTCAGTATTCTCCATCACCATGAAAATGCGGTCGATGCCGAAGGCGCAGCCAGCGTGCGGTGGCGCACCGAAGCGGAAGGCATTTAGCATGGCACCAAACTTGCGATCAACATAGTCGTGGTCATAGCCGAGTAATCCGAAGACTTCATACATGATTTCAGGGTTGTGGTTACGTACGGCACCGCTGCAGATTTCGTAGCCATTCATCACCATATCAAACTGGTCGGCCACGATGGCTAGCTTATCGGCATCAGTCTTGACGCCCTCTAGTGCCTTCAGTCCGCCGCGCGGCATTGAGAACGGGTTATGACCAAAGTCCACGCGTTTATTGTTCTCGTCGTATTCATAGAACGGAAAGTCGGTAATCCAACATAGCGCCACCTCATCGTCGTGCTTTAGCCCCTGATAGTCGGCGAAGGCAATGCGAAGCTTGCCTAATACCTTGTTAACTAGCGGACGCTTATCGGCACCAAAGAAGACGATGTCGCCGTCTTCTGCGCCGGTTAGCTCGGTAATGGATTTTAGCTCGTCCTCACTTAAGAACTTGGCAATTGGACTCTTAATCTCGTTGTTCTTATAGGTCAGATAGGCTAGGCCGCCGGCACCATTCTTGCGGGCTAGTTCAGTGAAGGTGTCGATTTGGCTACGTGGCATCACAGCCCCACCTTTGACGCAAATCGCTTTGACGCACTCGGCCTTCGCAAACACACCAAAACCAGTATTTTCTAGTACCTTAGTTAGCTCGACTAGTGGCATGTCATAGCGTAGGTCGGGCTTATCAGTACCGTATTTCTCCATGGATTCGGTGTACGGAATGCGCGGAATTTGGTCGAGGTGCTGACTGAAATCGGTATCCTTAGATTTATAGGTATTAACTAATTTCTTGCCACCAAAGTTTTTAGATAGGTCGACGATTAGCGGTTCGATCTCTTGGCGGACGGTTTCACCACTGTCCACAAAGCTCATCTCCATATCTAGCTGGTAGAACTCGCCGTATAGGCGGTCGGCGCGAGGATCCTCGTCGCGAAAGCAAGCGGCAATCTGATAATACTTTGGCACGCCACCAACCATCAGCAGCTGCTTAAATTGCTGTGGGGCCTGGGGCAGGGCATAAAACTTGCCGGGACGCAGGCGCGACGGAATTAGAAAGTCGCGGGCGCCCTCTGGGCTGGAGTTAGCTAGAATTGGCGTGGCTACCTCGGTAAACTCATGGTCTTCCATATAGTGACGGATGACACGATAGAAGCGGTCGCGCTCATGAATCATATGCTGCATGGATGGACGGCGCAGATCGAGGAAGCGGTAGCGTAATCGCTGTTCCTCGCTGGACTGCTGACCCTCGTCCTTGGTGTTGACGGGCAGTGGCTCGGACTTATTTAGAATTTCCAATGATTCGGCGACGATCTCGACTTTGCCGGTCGGAATGTGTGGATTTTCGAGTCCTTCGCCGCGGTTGCGGACTAGACCAGTAGCACTGATGCAGAATTCATCGCGCAAGGATTCAGCGTCTTTAAACATCTGGGCGTCATCGGGATTAAAAACTAACTGCACTAGACCGGTATGGTCGCGCAGATCGACAAAGATCACGCCACCGTGGTCGCGACGTGTGTTCACCCAACCCATTACCTTTACTTTCTGGCCGACCATGTCGACACTCTTAATCGCCAATGTTCTTTCCATCCTTAAAATATCCTTTCTCTAAACTTGTCTATATTTTACCACAGATTACTGCTTTACGATGTCACTAAGGCTCACGGTGCCGTAGAGCCTCTTGTTCTTGCGAACGATTAGTACGGTTAGCTCGTTCTTGGCCATTAGTTGTAGGGCCTCGCGAATTTTGGCGCTAGCCTCGATTTCGGCCACGTCGCTACGGATATAGTCGGCAATTTTCTTCTCATTCTGATCAACCACGGAGATATCGTCGAGAAACACCATGCCAGCGATCTCGTCCTCGCCACGCATAACCGGAAATACCTTTTGCTCACTCTTAAACAGTTCATCGATTAGCTTGGGTGTCAGTTTATCTTTGGCGGACAGCTTGATGACTTTGCCCCACTTCTCGGCTACCTCACCAACGGTGAGTGAGTTCTGCTGAATAGCGTGCAGCAACTCTTCCTTCTGCTCGGTTTTAATTTTGCTGTCCTTAATTAGCTCGATCAGCTCGGCCTCGGAGCCGACTACGCGCTTAGGCTCGGTAGACAGCAGAGGCTTTAGCATGACGGTCCAGCTAAAATACTTATTCAAGAAATCGGCATGGTTGGCAATCAGGCTGGTGGTCAGGGCGGTTAGCTTGTTGCCTAGTAGAATTCCTAGGGCCTGCAGAGCCAGTGCGATAAATAAGCCGCCCCACAGTCCAAAGGACATGGCAGCCAGTCCAGCCATCAGAACGACTACTACAATTGAAACTAAGTCGATGAAGAATTTGAAACAGGGGTAAAATTCGATAAACTTCGCCACACTCTTATATTTACGACTGGTTTCGCCTAATCGCGCAATCTCAAAGCTAGATAGCTCTGATTTGAAATCAACGCTATGGATGGCAGTAATTAGGATAGTTAGCAGAATAATTCCGATAATGTTCATGATTAGATTATAGCATGATATAATGTAAACGAATTTTGAGGAGGATATTTTGAAGAAGGAAACGAACTATCGCTTATGGATTGTGCTGGGTGTACTAGTTGTGGCGGCGATTGGAGGTCTGATTTGGTATAAGAATCGTACCGTGTTAGATTCGGGTGAGATACGCGTCAAGGATAAGAGTAACACTGAATCGGTAGTCAAAACTGAGGACTATGTAAATAAGCTGGACATTAATAAGGCTATAACTAAGGACGATGTAGCAAATGCCATCAAGAAGGTGACGGGTAAGGAAATTTCCGATAGCGAGAAGGCTAAGATTATTCCGGATCACACCCTAGGCAAGGCCGATAGTAAGGTAACAGTGATTGAGTATGAGGATTTTGCCTGTGTGCACTGTCAGCAGGTTCATAGCTATACTGAGAAGATTCAGGATGAGTATAAGGATCGCGTACATTTTATTTATCGTGACTATAGCCTAGGATACCCGAATTCACAGGTAACCATTACGGCAGGCGAAGCAGCCTATAAGGTAGGTGGCGACGACGCTTTCTGGAAAATGTATAAGCTGCTATTCCAGAACGACATGTGGGTTAGCCAGGCAGTCGTCACAGACAAGCGCAAATCAACGCTTAACGACTATGCTAAACAGTCGGGCATTGACGTAGATAAGTTTAATAAGACTATTTTGGATGCTGAGAATAACGGTATTCAGCACAAGATCGATCGTGATAAAGCGATTGGTATTAAGGCGGGTGTGTCGGGAACGCCAACCTGGATTGTCAATGGCAAGAAGCTCGAATCAGTTACCTACGACGATATGAAGAAAGCTATCGACGAAGCACTGAAGGACGCTGAATGATTCAGCATAGCCTACTGTGCCATCAGAGCTAACTGGCTCAGTCAGTTTACCGTGAATTTGAGCGAAATATTGCTTGAATTCACGTTTTCTTGATATAAAAGAAATATGTATCTAATTAACGTAGTTTGTACGGGTAATATCTGCCGCTCGGCCATGGCGGAGGTGGTTCTGAATGAGGAGATTGTCAAGCAGGGATTGGCGGGTCGGATTAAAGTGGTGTCGTCGGGTGTGTCGGACGAAGAGCATGGCAATCCGATTGACCCACGGGCTGCTAGAGTACTGAGAGAGCATGGCTATGAAGTGCCACGGCATTTTGCCCACCAAATAACCGCGGCAGAGATTAATGAGGCGGATTTGATATTGCCGATGACCCATAGTCATCTGCGGGCGCTTAGGCGTATGACACCAGATTCTGAGTGGCCGAAAATCCATCTGTACCGTAGCTTTGATCGTCGGGCAGTTAAGGCGGCAGGTGGTCGTCTAGAACGATTAGATATCTCTGATCCATGGTACGGCGATTTTACGGATTTCGAGACTGCCCTGTCTCAGATCGAACACGTCACCCCGATGATAATAAAGCGAATAAATGACGTGTTGTAACATG